>Ga0209174_10001078_pt1 | contig 19673 bp, 14 predicted proteins | sample JI91814BDNA_FD_187505 | JGI IMG/M metagenome (GOLD analysis project Ga0209174, IMG submission 187505) | Wastewater effluent complex algal communities from Wisconsin, to seasonally profile nutrient transformation and Carbon sequestration -... | ecosystem: Engineered > WWTP > Effluent > Algae...
CGTGAAGGTATGGAGCGGCTTTACGGCATGCAGGGCGTTCGCGTGCTCGGGACTGGTCACGATCGCGTAATAAGTTTGGCCATCGCTTAGCCCCAAAGAGGCAGCGCCACCGGACTGGTAAGTTATCTGTTGGCCTGTTTGAAAACCATGAAGTGGCACGACAATTTCGTTGCCATCTACGATGTAAGGGCGAAGCTCATGTGATGTGCCTGTTGCTCCAGGCAATAGATTGATCAAGATTCCAACATCAGCATTGCTTTGACTCGACGCTAAACCGATGGTACCGGAGTCGACACGGACCGCGTAGTAAAACTGTCCACTCGTCAAGTTACCGATGGCAGTTCCATTGGCAACGTATTGAACTTTTTGGCCCGTAAAGATTTGGTGACCTTCATCGAACTTAATAGTGTTTGCATCCACATCTACAATCGAGCCGCCAAATTCTGATTCGGCTTGTGGATTGAAGGTAACGATCTTGTCGGAGCCGAAAAATGCACTGCGCGCGAAATCTTTTTTGGTCGACAGTGTCGAATCGGTCGTATAAACAATTGCATCGCCTGTCGTCAATCCATGTGACGGCATCGAGATGGTATTCTCAACGTCATCGACCGCGGTGCTGGGACTAATGGTCATGGGGGCACGATCGAACACAATCATGTGCGAATCGCCAACGGCACCAGCGTTCAAATCAATGGCGGCGGTAGGGGCATCAAGTGCGGCCAGTTGAAAGGTCGTCGTACCATTGACGCTGTCTTCAACAACGTTGATCGCCACATAACTATCGCCATCAAGCAATCCGCTAATAGGAGATACTTCGTTGGTCGCCACCCCACCTGCGCCGCTGGTCGCGATGGCATAAGAAACCTGCGAACCTTGCACAATGCCCAACTTGGAAACAGTAATCGTATTGGTTTCAAGATTTACTGCGAGTGCTGGATTAAATGGTGCCACATCGCGAACGCTCAATACATGAATCGCGTTAGGATGGGTGGCGGAAGCATCGATATCGATGCCCGACTCACGCGTCAATTGGATGTGATCTTGATCCAAAACGATAACCCGCAGCGTTTCCCCAGCCACGAGTCCACCGATAGCGGTTTCTTCTTTCTGTGGATCATTGGTATCGGTTGGGTTGACTGGCAAATAGAGTAGTTCGTCGCCAGTTTTCAAGCCATGATTGGGAATTTCGATAACATCAGTGGAGCTGCTGATGTTATTGAGAACTAGGCTCTTGGAAGTCTTTTCACCACCAGCTGTGATTTTGCCTTCCACCGATGCAAGGACATTCGAGGTATCGAAACCGAGAGCGACACCTAGTCCACCACGAGCGTCAACATAAATGGTCACACCTGCTTTAGCATTATTGGTAACGTTGCCTAGAGCATCGATATTGACATTGCCGCCAGCGGTTACCAGTACACTCTCACCAATGGTCGCGAGAGAAGTGGTATTGGAGTTGGTTACTGCAATCGACGCTCCCATCGAGTTGGGATCATAGGGGGCGTTTTTTTTCTTCTTGGAACCAGGATCCGAGTTCAATAAAGTTTCGGCTTGAATATCCGCCGTGCTGGTTGCGTCAGAGCGAACAACAACGCTTCCCCCAGCAATGATCTGACTCGTTCCCAAGAGCTCAGCCGTCGCAGAACTATTAGCTTCGCTGTAGCCGGCAGAGATACGGTTGACTTCCTGCCAAAACTTATTAGCGCCCTTCTTGCGCGCATTCTCAGCGGCCCGCATACCAGTTGCAGTAGTGGTCGAATCCGTTTTGGCTGTGGCATTGATCTCGACATCTTCGACCGCTTCTAATTGCGAATCGTTGACAGTGACATTCGCTTCACTGCCACGGATCATGACACTAAAAGGGACGGTTGGCAAGAATTCACTGACAGCAGATAAAGCAGGAGAAATCAGCCAGTTTTGGGCGAAATCAGGCGTAGAATTGGCAAGATTCTCGTCGGCGGTCGTGGAGTTAAGCTTTATACTGTTGCCACGAATGGTTGCCCCATCGAGTTCGATTTCGGCATTCTTCGTTCCGCCACCAAAAGGTCGCAGGTTGCTGATCAACGAGACAATGCGGCTCGCTTCAAAAGTGATATCGTGCCCCACGATAAGCGCATCGTTAATACTAATGCGACGCTCACCTTCCAATGCATCAGTAACATCCAAAGGCAAATTCGAAATTACCGATAATCCCTGTTCGAGTCCTTGCGCTTTGAAAGTAATGTCACCTGCGGAGAGTGCTGCTCCAGCCATGACAATGATCTCTTCGCTGAACACGGTGAGATCAACGCCTCGGAAATCGAGATTGCCCTGGAATCGAATCACGTCGCGACCTGCCCCCGCGTCAATCTTAACGCTGGTCGCATCCGCAGGGATCGGTGTAATATTGCCCGCTCGATCGATCACCAATCCGCCCGCTTCTTCGCGCACGATAATTTCGTTGGGCCCTAATACGGGGATAATTTCCAGGCCCGATGGATAGTTGAACGGCTCAGCTGCCAGCACCCGACGATCTTCGAATGTCTCGAATAATGCAACTCTTTGACGAAGAGCTTTCTGTTTGCGGGCTTGTAAGTATTGAAGAAGACTCTTTTTTCGTCGTCGACTTGGACTCATTTCAGCTTTCCGTGACATTCGCAGGCGGGCGCAATAGTAAACAAACAGGCACTCAACCACCGATTTGCGCCTTTCCAAAACCCAATTTGGGGGAAATGCGCATACAGCGGCCCGAAGGAACTACACGGAAAGATTTCGTAGATAACCAACTTTTTTGTAAAAATTACAAAACAGTCACGAAACTGAGTCGGTTGTAACCAGAGCTACTAGCACACACTTTCGATTGCTTTGCCGATTTGGGAGGTGCATTACACTCGCCTATCGAGTTATCACCTGGCATTCGAGCAGCAAACTAGCGTACTCCCCCGCGCCGTTTGAGAGATCGCGCAAACCCTCCAGGTCTGCAGCAACAACATATCTCTTGACCGGCAGCAAGTCGTCGACAGAAACTCCCTGCTCAGATGATTGGCTAAGCCACGTTCTTAATTGTACTTTCTCTACCCTGTCGCAAGGTAAGCACAGCGTAGGAAATTGTAGAGTCACTTGTATTCATCCAATTTCATCACCGAACATTTCCTCGGAACATCATCGCAGTCATGAAAAGGCTTCACTCTTCTACACCGACAATCTAGCGGCGGAGGCTCGACTCGCTGAATTTGCGGCCCAACACAATCTAATACACTAGCATAGCATCTAACGGATATCCGAATGACAAATTGATTTCTTATTCCTCGACCGTTTTTTCATGCTTATAGTTTTTAGCCGGTAACTCTGTTAAATTCACCGATGTACCGACTTCGCTAGTAGTAATTCAAAACGATACTGATATGCGATACTTGTTTCTTTGCATCTGGACACTCTTGATCATCAACATCGCATGCTCTGCGAGAGTTGGCCTCGCTCAAAGCCCATCGAATCCGATTTTGGATATTGCAACTTGGCAGGAAAGACTTGAGCCAAATCAAGTTGAAATCCTAAACACTCTGGATGAACTACAACATCATCCAGACATCATCGTTAAAGTCGTACCTGAGCTCTCTGCCATTCTTGCAAACGGAAATGACGCAACGCAAAAACTAGCTATTCGTTGCCTAGAACATGCTGGTCCCCTTCCAGAGCCAACGTTGAATTTGCTCATCGAAACACTTGACCATCGTGAATTCGGCCTGCGTTTTATAGCTTCTCAAACTTTACGGAAACTCGGCCCCCAAGTTGTTCCAAAATTGAAAATTGCGCTCGCCGCGAAATCGCCGCGTGTCAGGGCAAACGCGCTAGTCACCCTAAACGACTTGATCACCATCGACATTGCAACTCTGGACAAATTACAACAAGACCCTGATGAGCGAGTCAGAGTCGTCCTACCTCGCATTTGGCTAAAGCACGGCAAAGTGGGAACGCAGAAAATTTGTGAATTAACCACGGACTCGGCGATAACCGTGGCGATTGCCGCCGTTAGGGCACTTCAGTACAACGACTCCGATCCGGAAATCGCTGTCGCATACCTAAGAGAAACTGTTCAACGTCCCGATACATATGAAGAATCCGTGCAAGCCTTGACGTCCCTAGGTATCCACGCCAAACCTGCCATTCCTGATATGTTGTCTGGCTTACGCGAAAGCGAGATAGATCGAGATGTGCATAGAGGCTTTGACTCAAACGTTCATAAGGCACTCACTTATATCGGGCCCGCTCGAGTCGAAGATCTACAACGCCTCAAAGAGAGCCTAACATTCCCACATCCTCTCACTCAAGAACTCACAGCAAACCTCGTGGGGCGTATGGGGCCTGCCGCCACAAGTCTCGCTGAAGATTTACGGGACGCTGCTTTGCACAATGCGCGCGAAACCAAAAGGCTTAAAGAGCAGGAAGCGCTGATCCTAGATGAAAATAGACGCCATGACTTTAGCGAACTAAATAACCGTTACGGCATGGCGTGCGAGCAATCATGCCAGTCCTATTGGCGTGTCACGCGCGATATTTCAAAAACAATGGCCTTGATCGAACAAGTAGTAACCATCCTCGCTGAACCAATGTTCTATTTTGACGAATGCGAATTCGCGACTCCTGAAGACGCCAACGTACTTTCCACCTGGATGCAAAGCGACAATCCGAATTTGAGTTTCACCGCTGCGGAAATGATATCAAAGTTTCCTATATCATCACTAACCCCTAATCAGCTCGACACACTTCAAAACACCAGAGGATTGCGTTGGAAGCTCAAAGAAATAGCAACTCGAAAGTCTGACCCGATCTGGCGCGCCCATCTTCTGAGATGGACCGAAAAAGAGTATTACTCAGGACGGTTGTCGATCCACGACCTCGCCGACTTTGTAAAGGAGGAGCGTCTGTCCGAGCCCGATTTTCTTTCTATCTTGCGAACAAACATCATTATCGGGGACACATACACCAAAACCAGTTGTCTAAACGCTCTGGCTACGTTCTCTGTTTCCGAAGCGGACCGCACCGAAATGATCCTCCAATGTGTCCGCGAAAATCCCGACCAGCGGCGGGCCGCCCTCGAAATTTTTCTTTCACAAGAGAAGTTCTCTGCTGAGCAAATTCGCTTCGCCGCGGTATCATTGAGCAACAGCGACCCCTACACTGTGTGCAAAGCACTAAGTTTACTGGCCAAAGCCGGTCCGGATTCAATTAGCAGCTTGGAAGCTATCAAGAAAACTCCTAATCCAAACCAAAAATCGCAAGTACGAAACTTCGAAGCGTTGAAGCTCATCGCAATTTGCTCAATCGAGAATCAGAAAATCGAGCATCAATCAGAGCTTGTAACAATTTTTGACCTCACGGAAAAAGAGGATGTGAACGCGATCAACTTGCTCGATGACATAGGCGCAAGATCTGAGTTCTTTCTCCCCGAAATCGAGAGAAATATTGGGCAGGTTCTATACCTTCGGGAAAATCGCCGCCATTACTTACTTCCTGCATTGGAGGTTCTCGCCTTCATTCGAAATGATCGCGCTGCCAACTTGCTGCAATCCTTTGAAAATGATCGTGACTGGTGCGTACAACGGTATGTCAAACACCTGAAGCGTTTTCGCGAGACAGGCGAGCACGTCTACTTTGACAGTGAAGACTTCTAGGGTTCAGCAACATGCAAAGCACAAATCCTTCGGTACCTTTTCTGTTTTTGACTTTCGCAGTTTTCTTCTATTCTGAAGGCTATTCGCAATCCCATTTTCATGGCAAACATATTTCCGGTTCGGTGGGCTTCGAAGGTTATGTCTGGTACGAAGATCGAGAATACGAATATGAAGAAGGAATCTTGAAGGTACCGACCGAAGAGGAACGCGACAATATTGCGGTTGAATGGAACTTACCCACGGTTGATCCCTTGGATCGTTTCTGCACCCTATCAGGAACCTTGCGTACGAAGAACTCAAAAGGACTTCTTATACCAATATATTGGCAGCAAATGATTGCCGTTCACTTGGCAATTAAGGCTGGCGTACAACCTGACTGGACCCGCGGCACAGATTTCCGTACTGCGATGGGGGAAGTGGCGATGGTGCAACAAGATGGCACTTTCGAAGTAATTCTTGAACTCAACAATTGTAAACCACGTCTTGGGGAGCTGCGTGAATTGCAGGCTGGAATATCACTTCCCCAACAAACCGTGAGACGAAAAGGGAATTTGATGATCGAGTATCGATCGTCGGCACCCGTACTCGATAATTCTCTCACAATCCTTCAAATCCCAGCACCGGCGGAAATACCACCGATCCTTCGAGAAATCGCCCGAGTGAGCCATTTCCCATCAGATGACGCTCATGCGGTTCATCTGATTCAAGTTGCCAATTCCCTGCGTCAACTTGGTAAGGATGAGGCCCTGAAAGCTCTCGAGCAATATCAAGAGTTAAGCATGGTCGAGGGCTACCCGCGACAAACTCGAATACTGTGTGCGTTAGCACTTTCTATTTTCGAACCAGCGGATCCTGAAATGTCAATGATTCTGCTAAACGGAAATTTTTCAGGAATCGCTGAAAGGGCATTGTCACAGCAAGGTGATGTTTCGACTCGCCGAGAATGGCCACGTTTCCCGATTGAAATCGTCGATGGTATGCCATGGCTTTACAGCAGCGATTACCAAGACCTGCTTTTTGACTCGTACTCGAAGGACCATTTGAAATGGTTCCGCCAACATTGCATTATTCGGGAAACACCTCTCAAGCCGGTCAAAAATCCCCTCGAAGCAGTTGAGTCGATGCTGAAAGAACCTCGCTTCCAGCAACTCGATCCCAACCACCGCCGGGAATCGGAAAAGCTATTGAAGCGGCAAGCGTATTCCATGGTGAGAGACCTCTTTCCACCACTTCCCCTAGATGACGTCGATGAACCCGAGGTTGAATCGCATTGGGATAATCTCTTTAGTATTGCGAAATCTTCGGCACTGTACTGGTCTGAAGATGAACAGGCCTATAAGTTAAAAAGCTCGATCAAACCTTAAAGACTATCACCCTTAACTTCATCCGTTGCAAGACAATGATTCTGGCTTGTTACGCAAATACGAACCTCTTTGCAACTGTTTTACCGCTGCCACAATCCTCGAAACCATTCGGCGTAGCCATGTAGTTTCGATCTGACCGTTGGTAGCCGACTTTCACCGGAAAAGCAAATCAAGAACAACGTAGCATCATCGTCGTAGCTTTCCGTCTGTAAATACTCGCTAACAAGTCTAACGATCTCATGCCCAATCGCGTCAATCGCAACGTTTTGATGGGCTTGACGCACCAATTTCAATAACCCAGCTTCACCGAGCAAATCACCTTCTTTATTGGCAGCTTCGACAAAGGCATCGGTGTAAAGCAACAGCAAATCACCTGCCTCTACTTGAAATGAAAAACTCTCATAGCGAATCGCGGAGTCAATTCCAAACGGTAGGTTGCTCATTCCCTCACTTGCAGCAAGCTGTTCGTCGAGATAGGCCCAGGAATTCTTCTTTTGTTGGTAAAAAAGGGGGCGAGGATGACCCGCATTGGTAATCGTCAATTGATGTTTGTTGCTTAGGTAAGTAGCGATAACGGCAGTTGCGAATCGACCATCTTGCTCAAGCTCAGCAAAATGTGTGTTGACCTGCTCGACCAAATGCTGTTGACTCTTGTAATTGATGAATCGCCGAATCGCACTCCGCAGCTTCAGCGAAGTTGCAGCCACCTCGTCACCATGACCGGCGACATCTCCTAACACCACACGTGAGACAATCCCACCCACGCACAGGGATAGAAAATAAACATCTCCACCATTGCGGCTCCCATGAAAGGGCTTACTGTAAATCCATGCATTGAAACTTGGAGCTTGTAGTCGATTCTCGACTCGCATGCTCCCATTCCAAACCTCCATGCATTGCAATTGGTGAGAGCCCGTCGAATCCAGTTGGCTGCCAGGCGTTGGTAAACTCGAGTTCGACATGGAACCTTCAATTTCGTGACTGTGAATCGAAGAAAAAATCATCGGCCCTAACCTTAAGGCCCTTCTCCATTGGGCTGAACGCCTAAGCATCAAGCACTAGTTTTCCGGTAACCGCCCTAGCTTGGCAAGCCAAAATCCAGCCTTCTTTTTCTTCTTTAACAGAAAGTGCATCGCGACTTTCCATCTTCACTTTCCCGGAAAGGCAGCGAACTTTACACTGCCCACATATGCCAGCTCGACATTCCCAGGATATGGCAACGTCGTTTTCTTCTGCGATTTCCAGGACTGTTTTCTCCGCCTCTGTAAACAAGGTGACATTCGACTTTGAAAAAAGTGCTTCAACCTCGTCAATCGCTTCGAATTCTGACGGACTGGTATCACTCCCAACTTTCTCAGTCGTGGCCGACACCGCAGGCGACGAGAACTCTTCCGTATGAATGTTCTCCGCCGATACGCCCAACCGCATCAAGCCGTCCCTTACAGCTTGCATCATCGGTTCAGGCCCACAGAGATAAACAGGGAGCTCGGTGATGCGCGGCACAATTCCCTTTATCGTGTCGGCATCAATTCTCCCAAAGTGTCGCTTTACGGCGGAATTAAGAATTCCACCACCAGCTTGCGAGGCAGCTGATTCCCTTTCGCTGTAAAAGTAGTGAATCTTAACCTGACTATGATCGCGAGCGAGCGATTCAAGCTCATCCGCAAAAATGACGTCATGAGAACTTCTCACCGCATTCAAAAAGTAGATCGTGCCTTTCCATTGGATGTCGATCAAATACCTCAACATGGTCATAGGAGGTGTTATTCCGACTCCGCCGGCGATAAGCACTACTTCCCCTGCTCCCCCTCCGTCAAACCAAAACTTTCCGGCTGGAGCAATCACACGAATCTTGGAGCCCGGCATAACGCGATCATGCATGTAGCGTGAAACTAGTCCAAGGTCGTGCCGCTTGATGGTGAGTTCAACATACCGTCTTTCCATTGGCGAAGACGCAATGGTATAGCTCCGCCGTACCCGCTGTCCATCGATTTCAAGCTGTAGCGTCATGTATTGCCCTGGCTTGTGCAGAAACGGCACTTCCGATTTTTCTGGATGATGAAATCGAAAAGTCTTGACGTTTGCTGTTTCCTGCGTGATCTCTTGGACGACAAGTTCGCCATGGTAGAGGGACTTTGCTCCCCGTACGTTTCCTTTAGACGTGAATTTCTTTTCGGTAGCACGCATTCGTTGAAGCCAAGCGTAACCAACGCGCGCACCGAATAGGGGTGTCAACACTGCAGCGAAAAAGAGGGGCTGCCGCACATCACTTTTGACTAACATGTAGAAATGAACGACACCTAAGACCACAACCACATAAGATATTCGATGCAACAGTTTCCATTTGGAAGGCTCCAACCGACGGATCATGCCATCCGTGCTGGTAACAGCCAGCGGTATCATTAAGCAGAGAGCGATAAAACCTATCGTTAGAAATCTGCGTTCCGCAATTTCGCTCAACGTACTCGAAACATCGCCCATTCGATCCCACCAGAAGTAGATGAGCAAATGAATGGCTGCGTAGGCAAAACCAAGCAATCCAAGCGCTCGTCTTCCAGCAATCAACCAAGTCCATCCAGCCAGCAAACGTAAGGGCGTGATCACCAAGGAAAGGATCAAAAAGACGAGCGACAAGATTCCGGTGATGTGAATCGCCGTGTTGACAGGGTTAGCGCCAAGTCGTCCGCCGACGGCATCCCAGGCGACCAGCAGAAGCGTCAATAAACCATTGAGGATAACCAGAACCCGAAAATAGTTGGCATTCACTAGACTATTCTCCGAGTCTAATAATGAACAGACAAATCAAGGTTTGCATAGAGATGAGCGACGTGTTTTTCATAACCGTTGAACATCAACGTCGCTCGACGCCCTGACTCTCCAATCCGCTGCTCGGTCGCTTGACTCCAGCGCGGATGAGGCACGTTCGGATTAACATTAGCCAGGAAGCCATATTCGTCGGGAGCAAAACGATTCCAACTTGTCGGAGGTTCGGTATCCGTCAAGGTGATTTTTACAATCGACTTAATACCCTTAAATCCGTATTTCCATGGCACCACCAAACGTACGGGCGCCCCATCTTGAGGAGGGAGATCTTTGCCATACAAGCCGACTGCAAGAATCGCCAGAGGATGCATCGCCTCATCCAATCTTAAGCCCTCGACATAAGGCCATTCCAGCACATCGGTTTGCTGTCCAGGCATGCGCGAAGGGTCAAAGAGCGTTTCAAAAGCGACGAATTTGGCTGTTGGCTTGGGGCGAGTAGCATTCAACAGATGCGACAATTGAATACCGGCCCACGGAATCACCATCGACCACGCTTCAACGCACCGCATGCGATAGACGCGTTCTTCGATTTGTGCCAAATTTTTCAATTCCTGGATGGATAACTTCAACGGATTATCGACAAGCCCCGTTACCTCTACGGTCCAGCCGTCCGTTTGAAAATCCTTGGCTACCTCAGCTACATCATTCTTGTCCGTCGTAAACTCGTAGAAGTTATTGTAGGAGATGATACTCTCCTCGGGCGTTTTTGCTTCGTCGATGAGGAAACCAGCATCCGTTCGTTCTTGTTCGCTTAAAGCGTTCGAGAGATTTCCGACTGCGGCCGTGTTGAGTTCCATCTTCCGCTGTGGATTAATCAATCGATATGCAGCTGTAGTTGCGGCAAGTGAACCAACAAGCCCCAAGCCCTGAAGAAATTTGCGACGATTGAGATATTGCCGATAGGGTGTGACTTCATCCCTAAGCTCTTTACCCGAAAGTTCCTGCGTCATTCCCCTTGGACTCCCTCTCATCGCGAATCTCTAACAGCGTTCAAGTGGCTTGATAGCCTACATTTTCTTTTCGCCTTCCATCATCGCTTTGTCCTTCGACTCGCCACCTTCCTTCATCATTCCCTCGTCCTTTTTCATCGCGCCGTCCTTCATCATTCCCTCGTCCTTCATCATCGCGCCCTCCTTCATCATTCCTTCGTCCTTCATCATGTTATCTCCTTGCATTTTTGCCTCATCTTTCATCATGCCATCTCCCGACATGCTTTCGGTCGAGCTGGGGGAACTCTTACCGCATCCACTAACCATACACACTCCGCAAACCACGGAAACACCTACCAGAAGCATGGAGGCCGAGAAAAACTTGGACATTTTTTGATTCCTAAATTTAAGGCGACAGGCAAAGACTAATCCTCGACCCATTCAAGAAAGACGCCTTGAATCTACGATGTCCGGGAGAGCGTCTGTCGCTAAGCTTCAGACGATATCGACTAGCTTTCTCTTACCAAAAATCTCAATATTGAAGACCGTTTTGTAGGGAATACTCGCACTGACACCAGCATCTTGAGTTCGAATGAACTTTCTGCTCGAATTTCATAAATTCGCCGTAAGGTCTTCGAAGGTCACCACGTCTAACCGGGGAACAGGGGGCTTTTCGGCGGATTCAGAAGAGTTTCCCTTAGATGGATTGGGCGACATCTGGCCGGATGAAGCGAGAAGACGAATGAGGTTGAATGATTCCGAGCTTTACGAAGCGATTCGGAGCGGGAGCGAGTTGCGCGATGAGGCTATCGCTCAATTGCGTGAGTTGTTGATTCGTGGACTTTCCAAAGCCCTAACAGGCCGATATGGAAAGCCCTTCAACGCGGAAGATGTAGCCCAAGAAACATTAATGAAGGTTCTCAATTCGATCGATCAATACAGCGGTAGAAGCAAATTTGTTACCTGGGCCATGGCGATTGCCATTCGCATCGGAATAAGTGATCTTCGAAAAAAATACCACGCCGATCAGTCTCTGGATTCGTTTCGCACCGATGATGGTGCAAAAATCGATATTACAACGACAGTCACACTGACTCCGGGCCTCGAGTTTTCGAACCGAGAATTCGCAAAGTTGCTACAACAATTGATCGACAGCGAACTCACCGAAAAACAAAGAGTGGTGGTACGGGCGTTTTTGTCGGACTACTCAACAGACGGAATAGCTGATGGTTTAGGTATGACTCGAAATGCCATTTACAAACTACTGCACGATGCAAGACTAAAATTGAAAACAGGTTTGGAATCGCATGGTTACGATTCGGATGACATCGCTTCCTTCCTCGCGTCGGGAGAATCCATAAAGTGAAGCTTACCACAGACCAAACATTCGAACTGTCGAAACTCATTCAATCCGTGACGGACAAAGATTCGCTGGGTTGTGATGGTTGTTCGGAGTTGATGGGTGAGTATGCGGATGCGATGCGTTCCGGTATAGAACTCGGCTCAGCCTTGCTCGCCGTCAATGCACACATAGAACAATGCCGTTGCTGCAAATACGAATATCGAATGCTGCTAATCGCCCTGGAAGAAGTGGCTGATTTGTAGCGGCCGACACGGACCTAACCAACCCCGATCCAACACTAACCTTAAAACACTCCTCGAAATACAAAGGACATTTACTATGCTTCGTACTCTCCTTTCAACGTGCCTCGCCATTACCCTTCTCTGCGTTCATCCGACTGTTCATGCTGAACCACCGACCGAATTTAGCCTTGAATCGCCAACTCACGATACCACGCTTAAACTCTCCGACTTAAAGGGCAAAGTAGTAGCGCTGCATTTTCTACTCAAAACCGAGTGTCCCTATTGCTTGAAGTATACGCGAACCTACGCCAAAGCTGCTGAGAAAGACACCAATGTCGTCCATCTCTTCATCAAGCCGGACAGTGCTGAGGAAATCAAAGCTTGGGCAGCCCACATGGACGCAACAGGACTGAAGGAGGCACCGGTCATCTATCGCGATGTGGACGCCTCGCTTGCCGATTCTTACAAAATACCGTCGGGATATCAGTTTCATGGCCAAACGGTTCACTTTCCCGCCGTGGTCGTCTTAAATGACCAAGGTAGCGAACTCTTTCGATACGTTGGTAAAAATAATTCTGATAGGCTCAGTTACGCAGATTTCCAGAAACGTCTCGCTGCCGCACAAAAGAAAGACAAGTAGACTGTTCACCTTGCCTCCTCACTTTTTTTCGATCGACCAAAACCACTCCCATTATTCGAGTAGCTCAACATGCGCAGAGCCGATATCAGAGTCTTGGCAATTTTTTCTCTGCTTGCCTTCAGCGGATTGTTTCCCGCAGACAGAATGTCAAGTGCGCAAGAAACGCTCGAACAGACATCGACCTCTTTATTGATTCCACAGCAATTACTTCCTCTTGTTCACGCTCCCCAAGTCCAACAGGAACTTGAGCTGTCTGCTGCACAAATCGGTGAATTAGAGGCATACTTCAAAGAGCATGATGGTGCCTGGTTCCGAGGACGCATTCTCCCTGCCGAAAAAAGCAAAGCCGGGATCAGTCAACTCGAAAATGACTTTTGGACCTGGACTAAAACGAAATGGAAGCCGAAACAAATCGAACGCTTAAAGCAACTTGAATTGCAGGCCTTGGGAAGCCGACTCTTCTTGCGCAAAGAAGTAGAAACTTCGCTAGGTCTAACATCGACGCAAATTCAAACATTCACTGCGGCAGCTCAAACGACCGAGAACGCTCAAAAAAAATTGCAAGCGGCTCAACAAAAAGGTGAGGATGTCCAGGACCTCAGTAAGCAATATCAAGAAGCCCTCGCGGCCGAACAAAAGCTGCCTGCAGAATTGCTTACCGCAGCTCAAAAGAAGCAGTTTTCGCAACTAACTGGGCCAGCCTTTGACACGCAAAGCTTAAAGCGTATTTTCCCGATGGCCCCAGAATTCGCGACGGGAACCGAATGGATCAATAGTTCACCTCTGTCGCTTGAGAATTTGAAAGGGAAGGTCGTTCTGGTCCATTTCTATGCCTTCCAATGTCACAATTGTCATGCGAATTTCGAAATCTATCGTCGCTGGCATGAGAAGTATCGAGGTCAAGATGTCGTTGTCATTGGTATTCAATCGCCAGAGACTAAAAGCGAGCGTGACCCTCAAGCAGTAAAGAAAGCTGCGATCGAGAAGAAGTTAGATTTTCCCATCATCATCGATACCGAAATGAAGAACTGGAACAATTGGTCCAATACGATGTGGCCTACCGTTTATGTTATCGACAAACGGGGCTATCTCCGTCACTGGTGGCAAGGCGAACTCAATTGGCAAGGGGCCACCGGCGACAAAGTCATCGAGGATGTGGTTGCGACGGCGCTGCAGGAAGAATAATCTGAGCCGTGCTAACCTTGTGAGGTATCCGATGAACTCATGACTTTTTCGCAAGGTTACCGTTAAGGCCCATTTTGTGACTTTGCAGTTTCTCTTGCCATCTCCCCTCCATACCATGAATATCTTCAACGCTTGCTTGACTACTAGCAACCTCTAAAATCGTGACTTGGTAGTCACTCGGCTCATTGCTTTTTAATTTAACATTTCCGCCGTGACCATCCTTGACATACTGACACCACCTTCCCCAAAAGCCCTCTTGTCCACACGCCGAACCAACATACTGCTCTCGGGTCCGGGGACATGTCAGCAAGTAGACACCCTTTGCTTCCTTTAGAATCGAAACCCAAGTTCTTGGTAAGCTACCAATTTTGGATAACGGCTCCATAAACCTCAGTAAGCCAGGAAAGGGTACATCAACTTCCTTGCGACTAATCTCCAAGATCGTTTTATTTTGATTGATTGCCAATTGCACCCATGCTCGCTCCTTACCTTTTTCCCAGTCAATCACAAGCCTTCCAATAAGGCCTCGTAGTGCATCACTTAAGTCCATCTGGTATTGGTCAAGTGTGTTGGGCAGGTCAAATTCACCCGGAGCCTGTGGTTTCGGATGGGGTTCCTCGATTTGATGAGAATAACTCGCCTTCCAGATTCCAGCAAAGATGCTATCCCCAAATGAATTAACAACAAATGCAGCCCAGAAAGGCTTTGCGAACTTCGTGCGTGACTTCACTGATTGCACCGACTGATACGTTTCGAATTTTTCGGGGAAGTCTCGCCATAATTCATATGGGCTGTATCCTTTCGTCGACTTCGGATCACTATGACGAAGCAACAATACGTCTGCGGGGTTGATTCCTGAAGCGTCAAGCAGCGTATTGAAACGCAAATTATTGCTCGAAGTTATCAAACTTTCATCTTGTTTTTCTTTTTCTTTCTTTCCGCTTGCATCTCTAATGCGAAGTATCTTGTGAGTTTGTCTTTTCACTTTTTTCATCACGAGAATCTCTGTTATGCATAGCAACTTGCAACAACTCGGGACTCTCCGAAGCTTGCGAACGTCACCATTTAATCACCAATTCCTAGTCGATTCAATGATCTGCAAAGCAGGCAAAGCCGCCTGCAATTCGGCAAAGCCCTCGCTTGGTTTCTTCATCTTGATCACTTTGAGCTTTGCCAAACGCTTGAGTCCCGCGATAAAATCACTCATGGTCACTTCGCTCGAATATTCTTTACCAAGAACAGGTTGGCGAGACATCACGGCGAGGTATTCAAGCTCTTTTAAGCTGATGATCCGCTCTAATTCTGCTGCATCCCGAGGATAGAGACAGCGAAGAATTTTCGCGGTGGTATTACGTTCATAAACTTCTTGGCAGTCGAAGAAGCCATCGATGAAATCAATGTACATCGGCGTTCCATTCAAATCGGGCCATACCGTAACATACGAGGCTCCACCTTTATCATCATTGTGATCGGGTCCGATGTACAATCGAGGTTGAGCGGGCGACTGCTTGGTAAGCATGAACCTTCTTGCTGGTCGAGCATACGCTTCTGGATCGGGAAGAGGGGCAGCATCGCGCAGAGCTTCAACCTCTACTCGATCTGTGGAATTCGATAGCCAGCGGACCGAAAAGTCCCCCATCACGAATTGCGAACCATCGCTCCAACCATTGAAACTATCCGGATCGCCGATGGGATACTTCAATTTTCGCCAATTGTACGGATATCCAAACGGCGTCACATTCGTAGATATCTCACCCACTACGAAGTACGATCCCTTCCCGGACGCTAGTCCACTAAACCGGACGTATCTCCCCCGATGAAGCAACGCCGGATTGGCAGCATAATGAGTTACAGCCCAACCTTCTGTGGTAAAAATCTCGTCGCGTCCCGGGATTCTATAAACACTTATGGCGGTCCGGAATTGTCCTAAGTTGAACGGATGCTCCCAACTGACATCCCAGTCAACCTGACTGTACCAACGACTCGCCTCAACATACGTTTGAATAGCCGTAAGCCAACCATGTTTCCCTTCACTGTCGCAGCCGGCGGGAAAGCTCTGGAACGTGTCGCCATAATTCATGATCGCTAAGCCGAGCTGCTTCAGGTTATTGGCAGAACTTATTTTTCGGGCTGCAGTTCGCGATTCCTCGATGGACAAACTACCCAGCCAGAAACACAGCACGCCAATGCAGATTAAGGCAATCCAACCTAGTCGCTTGGTAAGCATTGGTAACAACTTTGAAATAAGAAGCACGTATCGGCGAGAGTCGACCTTTGATCAATCTAACATCCCTTAGAGTGCCCACACAAGCTAGCGCACCACCTACGAGATCGACGTCTTATTCGGTCACTGTAACAGTTCTACCCGTGCCTTCGCATCAACTAGTTGCTGCTTTCTCAACTCCACTTCCGTTCGCATTTTATCGAGCTCTTGCTTAGCTTCCTGAACTACAGTTGCAGCTACCACTTCATCTCCGAGGAGAACTGACAGCCGTCTGTATTCTGCCTGCCGCAACTCCAAAATCTTTTCCGCCAGCTTAAGTTGCACATCGATGCTCTCTACATTCGCTCTGAGCTGAACAAGTTCCCGTTCACGTTTTCTCAAGGCCTCTTCCGCGAACTCGAGCCCAGTACGCGCTCGAACAATGACATCGTCACTGCTACGGCTGCGGTTGTAAGCAATCACTCCCCAAGCGGTCTCAAACGAATCTAATAATCTGCTGACATTTTGACGATTTGGGCCACCATCCAATGCGGCTACCAACAATCGTTTGAGCACCAATCTGGCCTCATGAGTCTTGTATTCAGCTAAGGCGTTGTAAAGTAGAAACGGATTCTCACGCTCGACCATCAGCATTTTTTCGAATTTGACCAATGCATCAGACGATTTGAAGCCAACGGTTGCACAAGCGGCCGCTCCAGCAATCTCGAAATTCGTGTCGTCCATTGCTGAGAGCAAGATTGGGAGAACTTCTTTACCTCCCCACCGCATCGATACCAACAAAATTAGCCTTCGTTCAAAGTCAACTTCGTTTTGATAGAGATGCAATATCGTTTCGGTAGGATAACTAGCACCCGCTCGATAGAGCCCCAACAAACAAGCCAAGCGAATCGCCCGATCTTGGTTTGGGTCGAGAGCCAGCTTGCGAATTTCCACCTCTTGTCCCATTTTGGCTAAATCGCTCAAAAGCCAAACCGCTTCATACGGAAACAGAGGTTGGTCATCGCTGGCCGAAAGGACCAAGGGGAGCAACTTTGTCGCTACATCACCGCTCAGTCGCTGCGTTGATTCCGATTTTTTCAGTAACCCATAATTAACCGTTTGCGAAGTGACGTAACACGTTTCACGTTCGGCTCGCGTTCTCGTAAACTCTCCTTGCGATCGAGCTTCGCTAAGCAATGTTTTTACATAGGCAGCCAACTCCTTGTCGTCCATGGTTTCCGGTTCCACTGACAACGTTGCTTCGTTATCCATCCACCACTGAAGGACCAGTGGCGCCAAGCGTTCTACTGGGTAAGCTGCTTGGGCTCTTCCCAAATTACATTCCCGGCCGGTAAGAAATTCAATCGTTTTGGCATACTCTGGAATCATGACATGCCGTGAACTACGTTCCGTGTGTATCACAATGTATTGCAACAAGAGTGGAATGGCAGCCTTATCGCGATGCTCCTGAAGGAGCTTTGCTGCAACACTATAGTTTGTCCAATGCGTGTTGTCGTTTGTTTCTGCAAGGAGCTGTGCGGCTTGCTCAACTTGAGCCCGATGCTTCGAACTTTGAAGTAGTTGCGTATAGGCCAACTTGAGCTTGTTGATAACATCTTTCGGATTAGGATTCTCTTTGGCGGCATCTGAAACTTGCTCTTGCGCGGACGCTTTGGGACAAGAGAACGCGAGTCCCGTCAAAGCTACGGACGTCGCGAAGCAGTAGATAGCGCCGCGAATATCAACAAAATGCTCGTTCATACTTTAATGCTCCCAGTAGTGTTTTCAGAACCGCGGTGTGGACGAATCCCCTCCCACTTTGGTTCCCAAAATCGCGGAAAAAGTGAGATTAACTGGATTTCCCATGAAAAACAATTAAATTGCGAGCTTCCATGCGGCATTTGGCACAAGAAATGAATTTGCCAGAGTGACCTAAACATAAGCTGCTGTCAGTCCCTTAACCAAGCCTAATCCATGCAAAAACGATTTATTGCACTAGTCGCCACATTGCTCATCTTGCTGAGTTGCTGGGTGTTGCGTGATTACTTCAACTTACCTGTCGTAACGCCTGCGTCGTTCGGTCTAGCCGAATCAACAACTTTATCGCATCACGAATTCACTAGCCAAGAAAACAGCGACCTTTCCAAAGCAGATATTCGCTTGCTGTTGATTGGCAACAGCCACACCCATTCGCAAGATCTACCGAAACGAATAGTCAAGATGGTCGAATTCGTAAATCCCGGCAAGAAGGTGGCCGCTCGTACGATTGCCGTGGGCTTCCTGGACGATGCAACGGAAGATCCCAAGACTCAAGAGGTACTCAAAAGTTTCGCGTGGAATGCAGTCATACTCCAAGCTCAAAAGATTAGTAGCAGTGGACGCACCACCTATTCAACAGAAAAGGGAATCGAATTAGCCAAACAAGCCAAAGAACTTGGGTTACCCGTCTTCTTCTTTGCTGAATGGGGACTGAAAGGGACTGCCGATAGCACCGAACGCACCCATAAGATCTATGCTGAAATGGCCGAAGCATCAGGAGCTACTCTGATCCCCGTCGGTCTAAGTTGGGAAAAAGTTTTTCAACAATTCCCTGAAGTTCCACTTCACGACTTTGACGGCAACCATCAATCCTCTTTAGGAGCCGATTTGACTGCGCTGGTACTTGCCAGTTACGTGGCCAAACAACCTTTTCAAAAATGGTCCGATTACGTTCCAACGACGGCTTCTCCTGAGCAGTGGAGAATATTCCTACTATCATCGCCATAAAAGGGAAGGGCCGATCGAGTTCATTTTGATTTCTAAGACCTACTAGTTTTTTCTATTGCCGTCTCATAAACTTGACTTCTTACCAGGAATATCATTTAGTAGAGATTTACTTATTCTCTGCCAATCAGAGCTTGTAGACATGAAAAACACCATGAACACAATTCTTCGTTTAGTTGCTTTTTTGGCATTAGTATTACCCGGGTCATGTTTGGTTTTTGGGATCGAAACAAGAACATGGAAAACCTCCGACGGAAAATTCTCGGTAGAGGCCGAATTCATCGACGCAACCCAGACGGAAGTCACACTTCGCCGATCGGACAACGGCAAAGTGGTCAAGGTACCTATCCACAAACTCTCGGATGCCGACCGCGAGTGGGTTAACAAGAACCAAGTCGCCTCCCGCAAAACACCCACTTCATCTGACTCGATTCAGAAGATAGATGATGAACACATCTTGTTTGCGCCTTATGGTCCAGTACTCATTCCCTCTCCAGACATCGAGTGGAAGAAGCAGCCGGGCGAAACCCC
>Ga0209174_10001080_pt1 | contig 19613 bp, 20 predicted proteins | sample JI91814BDNA_FD_187505 | JGI IMG/M metagenome (GOLD analysis project Ga0209174, IMG submission 187505) | Wastewater effluent complex algal communities from Wisconsin, to seasonally profile nutrient transformation and Carbon sequestration -... | ecosystem: Engineered > WWTP > Effluent > Algae...
CGCGGGAAAAAGCTGCCAAGAACATGGCAGCGAAGAGAAAGCTAGCCGAGCGAAAAGCGCAAGAACGTCAGCAGTCTTGGTTAAATTTGGATGGATGGACTTCTAAAGAAAATGGTAATTACACAAAATCATTGAATAACAATTGGGTAACGATTTTTAAGAAAGAAAGAATTTGGAGATATGTTTTCAATAATCAATTCAGTCAGGGGTTTAATAGCGCAGAATCAGCAAGAGCAGCCTTTGCAAACAATTATATAGAACTCATTAAAAACTCTTATTAATTTAATGCTATTAGCCTGTGGAATATTTATAAGGCAGAAAAAGCATGAAACATTATCTCTTATATTTTGCTGTGGTACTTTGGTTTTCCGGGAGAGGTATGGCTGTTGAGGAACCTAAATTTGAGGTTGTTAAAAAAACAGATTCATATGAAATTCGATCTTATAAATCTACTATCGTTGCAGAAACGAAAGTAGAAACAGCATTCGAAGATGCTGGAAATGAGGCCTTTAAAGTTCTTGCTAGCTATATATTTGGCAACAATAAATCTCAAACCAAGATGGAAATGACTGCTCCTGTTTCACAGGCTAAATCAGAAAAAATTGCCATGACTGCGCCAGTAGGAATGAAGAAAGATGATGGAGGATTTTTGGTGCAGTTCACTATGCCTTCTCAGTTTAGCATGAAGACATTGCCGCAACCAAACGACTCGCGCGTCACAATTCGCGAAATTCCAGCTCGTAAGGTTGCCGTTTTAAGATATTCTGGCACCTGGTCAGAAAGTAGATACAGAAAGAAACTCTGCCAATTGGAAATAGCCCTCAAAAAAGACAAACTAAAAACTCGTGGCGAACCCGTGTTTTGCCGATTTAATTCGCCGTTTTGGCCGCCTTGGTTTATGAGACGAAATGAAATTTGGATTGAGCTTGCCGATTAGAAACCACCAAAGGTGTTGCAAATAATGCTCAAAGCTCCACAATGATTCTTATCTAAATTAGCATTATTGTGGATCAAGCCATGCAATATATTTTTCGCTGCGAAAAGCTCGTTCGAGATCGTATTCCTGCTTTAATGACCAAGCCTGGCCATGTGGTTGAGACAACAACCCTTGATCATAAAGATCATATCCACGCGCTTAAAGCCAAGCTTTTGGAAGAGGCTATGGAAGTTAACAGCGCGAATACACGTGATGAAATCATTGAAGAGATTGCTGATCTTAAAGAAGTGATTGACGCTTTAGTATTGAAACTCTCGATCAAAAATAGCGAAATTGAAGAAATTAAAAGAAAAAAATCCATGAAAGATGGCAGTTTTGATCGCGGGATCTTTCTAAAAACGGTAGAAGCTCCCCATGATTCAGAGATCGCTTTAAGATTTTTACAAGAACCCCTTAAATACCCAAGGATCACTGCCCATGACCAAACCCTTGATTCTAGTCAGTAATGATGACGGTTATAACTCGATGGGAATTATCGCACTGACACGTGCGCTTTTACCTATTGGTCGCGTTGTTGTGGTAGCCCCATCAACTGATCAAAGCGCTATATCTCATGCTATTTCACTTAACCGACCGCTGAGACTAAATAAAAAACCTTCAATTATCGACAACGGCCAGGAAGCAGAGGTGTACAGCGTCGATGGCACACCAACTGATTCGGTATATATGGGCGTGCATTATTTGCTCAAAGATAATAAACCAGACCTAGTAGTATCTGGTATTAATCACGGTGCTAACTTGGGCTACGATGTGCTCTATTCCGGCACGGTATCAGCAGCTATGGAAGCGGCTTTGTTGGGTATTACCTCGGTGGCCGTGTCACTGGTTTCTTTGCATAGCTACAACTTTGATAAAGCCGCTCAGTTTAGCCAAGAGTTTTGTTCAGGAATTTTGAAAAAATCTTGGCCTAAAGCAACACTGTTCAACGTCAATATCCCCAAAAGAGTTGACAAGCTTGATTATGCAGTCACCCATTTAGGACGGCACGAATACACCTCTGATGTGGCTGAACGCAAAGATCCACGAGGCAACAGCTATTATTGGATTGGCGGAACCTGGCGCGGCTATGAAGATTTACCTGGCACTGATTGTCGAGCGATTGCCCAAGATCTTATTTCTGTTACCCCCATGACACTAAACCTTACTTGCGTGCCACTGTTAAGTGAGTTGATGACGGTAAAGGCAGAAGTAAAACCGATTGCTCTCTTTGAAGAATATCAATAACAGGGAGTAGTTATGAGCCAATTGCCTGATTTTGGAGCGACTCATGCTGATCCGCTTGCTGTCAAGCTTAGCAGTATCGACCAGCTGGTTGAAGTCTTTAAAAATACCGAGAAAAAACCTGGTGAAGAGCTTTTAGGGATTGAGTACGAGATGTTTGCCCATGACCGTCTCGCCAAGCATCCACTAGCCTATGAGGGGCATACCAGTATTATTAGTCTCTTTACTAAACTTATCTCACAGGGCTATCAGCCCATTATTGAACATGGTCATATCGTAGCGCTCAGAGGTAGCGAAGCCGTAATCGCTCTTGAACCTGGTGGTCAAATAGAAATTGCCGCGCACCCACAAAAAAATCTGATGGCTGTTAATAGCATCTTCTTAACCGTGGCCAAAGAGCTTAACCAAGCTGCCCAAAGTCTTAATATCGATCTTTTTGCCCTGGGCGTTCATCCACTGGCAAAACGTGGCGATATGGCACAGGTAAAAAAGACCCGCTATGAAATCATGCGCTCATATATGCAAGCTCAAAATGGTCTTGGGCTTGATATGATGACGCGCTCATGCGCCATTCAAATAAATCTGGATTTTGTCAGTGAAGCTGACATGGTTGCTAAAACTCAGCTGGCAGCCAAGCTCATGCCTTTTTTGTCTGTCTTATGCTCTTCAAGCGCTTTTATTGAAGGTAAGCCTTCGCCCTATGCCATGCCCCGAGGCCGTATCTGGCAAAAAACCGATCAAGCTCGCACGGGAATTCCAGCCATGATTTTTACCAAAAACTTTGGTTATGAAGCGTGGATCAACTGGGTACTCGATATTCCCATGTATTTTATTCGCCGTGGTGCTGAGTACACCAATGTAGCTGGCTCATCATTTAGGGAGTTCATGGCTCATGGTTTGGCTGGTCATAAAGCGACAGTGAGAGATTTTGTTGATCATCTGTCAACTGCTTTTACCGAAGTGCGCTTAAAGCCAATTTTAGAGCTACGAAGTCCGGATTCTTTGCCGGTAGTCTACGTGCAAGCCCTGTCAACTCTATCGTGGGCTTTGTTATATCAAGCGAAGGCTTTTAGACGTGCACAAGAGCTCTTGGCTGAACTTGATCATCAAGCCTTAGTAAACTTGCGCACTTCTATTATAGAAAAGGGCCGCCATAATAAAATCAACGGCCGACCAGTGCTTAGTATTGCCGGCGATTTACTTGATATTGCCCGTGCTGAGCTTGGCGAACAGAGCGCTTATCTAAAACCTTTTGATAATTTAGTGGCGCATAACTGTACAGTTGCTGAATATTTAACCAAAGAGTACCAAGAAATTAATAACCATAACCTGCCAGAGCTCATCAAAAAATTGGCAGTTTTACAAAAAGCGTTAATTTAATAGTTATGAAGACAAAAAATTTCGATTTGAGACATTTCATGTTTGGTTTCTTAATGGGTGCTGCCGGAACTATGCCAGGCTTAAGCGGCGGCAGTGTCGCTTTTATCTTAGGCTTTTATCAGCGCATGATTGAGGCTATGGCTGGACTTAAACCCAAGCGAGTGGCTGAACTTATTAAAAACAAAAATTGGTCTATCCTCGCACGAAAACTCGACCTCTACTTTTTGCTTTTACTCTTAGCTGGCAAATTAGTGGGTATTTTTTTATTTTCACTCTTTATACCCTACCTGGTAAAAAGCTATCCAGCTCATATGAATGCCTTATTCTTAGGTTTGATGATTGCATCTGTCCCTCATGTTTTGACTACCTATGAACGGCGGCCGGCTTTATTTGATTGGGTGTTAATCGTAATAGCAACATTAATTACCGCTTATTTTTGCACCCTGACGAGTTCTTTGGATATTAATCATCCCCTTTTCCAGTTTATCTGTGGAGCTCTGGCGATTATTGCCATGCTATTGCCAGGTATTTCAGGCAGTTTTGTCTTGTTGTTATTGGGCAATTATCAATTTATTTTTGGCAATATTAATCGGCTATTTTATTTTGATCTAGAGGCAGCTCTTGGTTTGATGCCTTTTATATTAGGGGTAATCTTAGGCCTGATTATTTTTGTGAAAGTAATCAGCTTTTGCTTCAGTAATTTTCGTCGACCAACATTGGCCATCTTGATTGGCCTCATGCTGGGAAGTTTGCCAAGCTTATGGCCGCTACCCAATGATGATTACCCGGTTATCCTTCTACTATTGACCAGCGGCATGGCAATAACTTTTTTTTCGCTCAGGGCTCGCACTCAATGAAGATGAAAGAACTTTTTATTGTGATACTAGCCAGTTTTTTAAGCAGTTGTGCCAGTATCGATCGCCCAAAAAATAGCGACCTCGCCGGCCAGTATTATCGTGTACAAGAGGGCGACAAGCTTGCTGCTATCGCCAAAAAATATCGTCTAAACCCAGAAGAGATTATGGAAATCAACGGCATTGATCGTGCCGAAGGGCTTAAAGCAGGTATTTTGCTTTTTTTACCCGATCCCGATCCGATTGCTAACAAAATTAAACAATACGCCAAAAAACTTGAGCCCAAGAAAACTCAGCCAACTAAAACCAGCACCCGGCATATTTTTGACTTCCCGGTACCAGGTGGAATAATCACTCGCACTTTTTCTCAGAGCAAACAAAAGCCTTACGATGGTATTGGTATTAAAGCCAAACGAGGCAGTCCAGTGCTGGCAGCCTTAGATGGTAAAGTTATTTTTGTTGGTAACGATGGCACCAAGTTTGGACTTTTAGCTATTATCGAGCATCAAGAGCCCTATATAACTGTTTATACCCACCTAGACAGCAGCAAAATCAAAGTCGGCGATCAGGTTAAATCCCGTCAAGTTATCGGCACCGTAGGATTATCTGGTGGTTTAAGCTCTGCACTATTGCACTTTCAAATACGAGTCGCTCATAAACCGAGAGATCCCGCCCAGTATTTAAAGAAGGGCTAAGTAGCCATGTTGATAGTTAAGCAGGTGAGATCCAAACAAATTTGAAGTTCAACTTCAAAACTGCCAAACAACTGTTTTTACGATGTTTTTATATGGACAATAAGCTCCCCCTAGACTGGCTGTACCGATAATGGCAAGCAGAATAAATGCTCTCATAGCTCAGCGGATAGAGCACTGGTTTCCTAAACCAGGGGTCGCATGTTCAAGTCATGCTGGGAGCACCATTTTAGCGGCTAAACTTCCATGAAAAGGCGTTGAGGCCTAAGTCCATGCGTTTCATGCTAATGTAGCCGTTTTTTTCGCGAACTCTAACTACTATGGCTGTTTTATCGCCAAAAAATCGTTTAAGTCTTTCGTCAAGCTGAGGTAGGACTAGATCATATTGATAGCTTTCTAAGCCTAAGAAACTAGCGAAGGTTAAGCGACGGTATAGGTCTAGTTGATAGTTCTTATCTTCTATACTTAACTCAATCTGCGAATGGTCTGAGCGTTGACCGAAATTTCTCAAATAAGCGGGTGCATCGTTGATATATGCCAGGTAATCATGAACGGTAGTAGTAAAATCAGGTAGCTTAGCTTGCACAAGGGGCCTGGCCTCAGGATTTGTCTGTGTGGTTTCAATAAAGATCCATGCAGGATCGGCCAAACTCTTAGTATAATAACCCGGCCGTCCCTGTTCGTTGTAACCATCAATCCTCAGCTGGCGGGCCAGATTACCTTGGCCGGTTTGCATAATGCTAATGTTATCGGTGAGCATCGCCAGGCCATTGAGCGTAATTGGATGTTCTTGCCAATCGGCCTGAAAAGGCATGACTCTCAACTCGGGGTTATTATCATCTTTGCGATAGCCAAAGTGCAAAAATGGATCCTGACCGGTATCAATGTCTGACAGCATGGTGACAATTTTGATTTTTTCAGTACCTAAGCTGCGATCTTGCTCCCAACCAATCGCCATAATCGTTGAGGCGCTGGCTGAAATATTTTCAGCGATAAAGCGGCTATGCTGACGCTCGGGTAAACTGAGCCTTGCTCGCGACCACTGAGGTGACCATGGATCATAGGTGTAAATATCTTGGCCATTGTTATCGAGCGCATAGAGAGTAGTAACGCCAGTGTTAACCGGATGCCTTTGACCAACATGGTCTTCGATATAATCGTTGAAGCGACCACGATGTGAAATAGCGACCGTTTTGATATTATCCGGCAACACTAATCGTTTGCCTGAAAATAAATTGGCAATCGTACTCAAAACCGGCAAGCTAAACCATTTATCAGTCCAGTTATTAACCCTACTTTGGTTAATGGCGATATACTCTTGTCCAGCAATCATGCTGGCTGCAGCCTTTAGATCCATATTATTGCTAGCTGCCACCTCTGAGCCACGATATTCTTCTAAGACTTTTTTATAATGAACAGCCCGATTTTGATCGATGACAATGAGATTAGCCCCATCACTATCAATTGCTTGAGGTATTTCGCCGCGCTCAAAGCCATCAAAATAAAAGGCCTGCCACTGCTCATTGCCCTTTTTACGAAACCATAAAAAATCATCAGCGATGGCAAATTCATGGCTATGATTAAAACTATATTTTTTACTCTTCACATGGATTATTTGATCAGCTCGAGGTGGATTACTAGCAGCCGCCTTCTCATAATAATCAAGCTCAGCTTGAGATAAGCCTACTACTTGGGGCAAGGGCTCAATAACTACCGCCTTAGGATTAGCAGTACTAATAAAACTGTCTTTGGCTTTGTGAGCTTCGGGCCGAGCTAAGATATTTGAGCAATTACTTGTTTGATTAAAGTCGTTTAAGACTATAGTTTTTAGTATTCTGGTCATGCATGAGCAACCAATGATTGCGATAAGATATTCACAACTACTTGAAGCATTTTTAGGAAGCTGTACACGATTGAGCCTATGATACGAGGTCTCACATGCATCTAAGCATCGATAAACAATTGCTAGCCGACCATAAGCGCACAGCCCCCCCTAAGCTCAGCGACCACTTGCCCTTCGGCAAGGTTCACTCAAACCATATGTTCGTTTGTGACTTCTTAGCTGATCATGGTGGCTGGCAAACACCGCACATCATACCATTCGGGCCTTTTTTACTCGAGCCAGACTCGGTAGCTTTTCATTATGGCCAGCAAATTTTTGAAGGACTCAAAGCTTATCGCATCAAAGACTCAGAGCAAATTTCGCTGTTTAGGCCAGATATGAATGCCCAGCGTTTCTATTATTCAGCCCAACGCCTTGGCATGGAGCCGGTGCCTATCGAATTATTTTTGAGCGGCATTAAAGAGCTCATCGCTGTTGACCGTGAGTTCGTCTTGCCATTACCGGGTAGTCTTTATATTAGGCCATGCCTGATTCCACTTGACCGAGGCGTATCGTATCGGGCTTCAAGAGATTATCGATTTTTTATTATTTTAAGCGCAGTAAAACAGTATTTTAATAGCGAATCAAGCGTCAGTGTCTATGTTGAGCAAGAGATGGTCCGTGCCGTGCGCGGTGGCATTGGCGATACTAAGGCAGGTGCTAACTATGCCGCCTCAGTGCTAGCTCTAAAAAAAGCCAAAAGCCTAGGTGCTGATTCAGTTTTATGGCTCGATGCTTTAGAGCGACGTTATATAGAAGAGATTGGCGCCATGAATATCTTCTTGGTTTACGATAAACGCTTAGTAACACCACCCATCACCGGTACCATCCTACCCGGCGTCACCCGCGATTCACTGATTCAACTAGCCCGCCACCTCGGTTTTAGTGTCAACGAAGAACGCAGCGATATTGAAGAAGTTATTCGTGATGCCAAATCTGGCCTATTAACAGAAGCCTTTGGCTGCGGCACTGCTGCCGTAATAAGCCCTATTAACAGCTTTATCTTGGACCAAGAAGTTATTAATATTGGCGATAAAAAACCAGGACCAATCGCCAGTCTCCTGAAAAAGTCACTTCAAGATATTCAAGAAGGCTGCGCCCAAGATATATTTTCGTGGCGAATTCTTGTAATATAGTGAAAATAAATATATTTTATCAGACAACATCAACTTGGGGATATTATGAATTTATTAGCAAATATACTATTATTATTTACAACTTTATTTTTTATTAGTTGTGGCCGTAATTATGACGAAGAATTAAACAACATACCAGAATACATTAAATTAACCGAAACTCTCAAAGCTAAGAAGACCTTTCTGGATTTTCCGACTATGTCTATGTGGAGATTACTTATTGATGGCAATCGTCAAGGAGATGGGCCATTAGTATTCGACAAAGAAGAACCGGGTTATTTCGCTGGCCTTTCACGAGGATTTGACTTTGCCTTACAAAAAGATTCCGAACCATTAACTGTTGAGCTTCTGGAAGAAATAAGATTTAAGACCACCGAACAGGTTAGTAAAACTAATGACACGAGCTTCTCAAAGGAAATCGGGGGAAATAGTGTTCAGTTTAATTTGAACTTAGGTTCAAACGCAAGCGAACAGGGCCTAAAAGACCTGAAAGCCTCCCTGATCGGTGAATCTTTTAGAAGAATTGATACTGATAATGATAAAACTATTCTTGTTAGAGATGCCATAGATAGGTATAAGCTTTACCCCTATATGAAAAAAATAATTGATGATTATGAAACAAGCAAAAAATCAACTAGGGACATTATTATTCTTAGTCAATCATTAGATCAGTTGCATCCATTTAATGATGGAAATGTCAGAACATTTGTTATCATTCTTCTTCAAAAAGAATTAGCTAGAAATGGATTAACTCCAGTTATACTGCCAAACCCAAACGTCTTTGATGCGTTCTCGGTTAGCGAGTTAGAAAAAATAGTCGCAGATGGACAAAAATCTTTTCAAGATTATCTCAAATAATTAACCATCTTACTTCATGCTTTTTCACCATGAGCATGAAGAAGACTCAAGGCTGCTAAAGCTGCCAGCTCTGATCTAAGCGTAAAGGGTGACCATAAAACGGGTTTAAAGCCTGAGTCTTTTAGGCAAACTTGTTCTCGCTCAGATAAACCGCCCTCAGGGCCTACTGCTATTACAAAGTCTTGGTTTTGATCGTAATTGAGCAGTGTCTTAGATAAGAGTTTACTAGCACTTAGATCGCCAAAGACACCAAAGCAGTCTTTGGCTAGGCCCTGATCTAAATCATCAATAATTGAAATCGACGGCATAAATAAACGACCAGACTGACGACAAGCATCGACAGCGATTTTCTCGAGCCGACAATTGCGTTTTTTAAGCTTGGCAATAAGATAGCTTTCACTGCGGTCAGCAGAAAAAATGATAAACTTGCTCGCACCAAACTCAGTACCACGCTTGATAGTCTCGCTGATTTTACTTTCTTCTAGGGCCGCTTGTAGGATAACTATCTCAGGTCTAGGACGCACCTGGCTTATGAGCTCAGCCTCAGCCATAAACACTTCGCTGCCCTGCCGCTTAAGTAGTCCTCTGAGTTCACGCCCTTGGCCATCAAATAAAGCGACCTGCTCGCCCTCTTTAACCCTTAGGATTTGTAAAAAGCGCTGACTCGCGTCTTTGGGCAGCGGGCATTGGTGGTCGAGCAACCACTGATGAAGCCAATCAGACTCAACAAAACTTCGATGCATCAACTTAACCCCTACAGTTAACACCCTCTAGCAACTTAAGCCCCTATGCGCTAGTTAGGAGATGCTATCAATTTATAGGCGGCATTATGGCTGGTCATGAACCCAAATATATTTTTGTCACCGGCGGCGTCATCAGCTCACTTGGTAAAGGCATCGCCTCAGCTTCGATTGGTGCCCTGCTCCAATCTCGCGGCCTTGATGTTTCTATATTAAAATTAGACCCTTATCTCAATGTCGATCCTGGTACTATGAATCCCTTTCAGCATGGCGAAGTATTTGTCACTAGAGATGGGGCAGAGACTGACCTTGATTTAGGACACTATGAGCGCTATTTAGGCAAGGATTTAGGACGTAAAAACAGCAAGACTGCCGGGCAGATTTATCAGGAAGTCCTAGAAAAAGAGCGCAACGGTGAATACCTGGGAGCCACCGTTCAAGTAATCCCTCATATTACCGACCAAATCAAGCAAGTTATTTACCAAACAGCTGTTGGTCATGATGTTTTGATCTGCGAAGTAGGCGGCACCATCGGTGATATTGAATCACTGCCCTTTATCGAAGCCATCAGACAATTTCGTGCTGAAGTTGGTGTTAAAAACTCATTATTTATCCATGTTAGCTACGTGCCGCTCATTCGCAGTGCCGGCGAGCTTAAAACTAAACCGACCCAGCATTCAGTGAAAGAAGCTTTGAGCCAAGGCATTCAGCCCGATATTTTACTCTTGCGCTCAGAGCTACCGGTACCTGACGATATTAAGCAAAAAATATCACTTTTTTGTAACGTAGCTCAATCAGCAGTGATTAATTGCCCGGATGCCAAGACCGTCTATCAAGTGCCTCTGATGCTTCATGCTGAAGGTATTGATGATATTATTATTAATCACTTAAATATTTGGGCACGTAAACCAGATTTATACACTTGGGAAAATGTTGTTTATAAGTTTATGAATCCTAGTCGTGATGTTAATATAGCAATAGTTGGTAAATACGTTGATTTAATAGAAAGTTATAAGAGTATTAATGAGGCATTAATTCATGCAGGAACATACCATCAAGTTCGCATAGTTTGCCATTATATTGATGCTGAAAAACTTGCTAACAATAATATCAAGATAGAACTTAAAAACGCCGATGGTATTTTAGTGCCTGGTGGTTTTGGCGAACGCGGTATCGATGGTAAAATCGCAGCGGTTAACTACGCTAGGCTTAATAAGCTCCCTTTTTTTGGTATTTGCCTCGGCTTGCAAGTAGCGGTTATCGAATTTGCTCGTAACATGGCTGGTCTTAGTGGCGCTGACTCGGAAGAACTTAATCCTCAAGCTAAAGATCTGGTGGTTCATATCATGCAAACCCAAGCTCATGTGCATAAAAAAGGTGGAACGATGCGCTTAGGTGATCACCCTTGTCTAATCAGCCCTGGTAGTTTGGCGGCAAGCATCTATCAACAAGACAAAATCAGCGAACGCCATCGCCATCGCTTTGAAGTAAATAATCACTATGTTGAAAAACTTGTTAAAGCAGGATTAGTAATCAGTGGTCGCTGCCCAACTGCTGATTTAGTTGAAATTATCGAGCTAAAAAATCATCCATTTTTTATTGCCACTCAGTTTCATCCTGAGTTTGGATCAAGGCCTAATCATCCTCATCCCATCTTTACAGCCTTTATCGCTGCAGCCTTGGAGACTAGTCATGAGTAATAAAAGCATTGCCTTAATTGGCGCCACCGGCATTGTCGGACGCGAGCTCTTGCGTATTTTGGAGGAACGCTCCTTTAAATTTAGTCGCCTTAAGCTATTTGCCTCACAAAAATCAGCTGGTGAGAGTATCAACGTATTTGGTGACGATCTTCTGGTTGAAGAACTGATAAAACCTGAGCAAATCGATACTGATATTGCATTCTTTGCCGCCGGCGGCCAAATATCACGCGCTTTTGTTGATAAAATAGCAGCACGGGGCACGATTTGTATCGACAAGTCGAGCGCTTTTCGTATGCGCAACGACGTAGCGCTGATCGTAGCTGGAGTTAACAGCCGGCTTTTGGCAGAAAAAAGCTATCCGATTATCGCCAGCCCTAATTGTGTGGCAACACCGCTGTGCCAGGTCTTAGCACCACTTCATCATTTAGCCGGCCTTGAGCAGGTGATCGTATCAACTTACCAGGCGGTCTCTGGTGCTGGTAAACACGGCAGCGATGAGCTTGAAAGCCAAGTGAGAGACTTATTTAACCTGCGCGATGTTAAAACTGATGTTTTTGGCCAGCGTATTGCTTTTAATGTTTTGCCCTTTATCCCTCACAAAAGTCCGATTGACCAGGATGGCAAAACCGATGAAGAAACAAAAGTGATCGAAGAAACTAAGAAAATCCTCAACTTGCCCGGGCTAAAAATGGACATCACCTGCGTGCGCGTACCAGTTTTTAATGGCCACAGCATGGCGGTTCACCTGGCCACTAAAGAACCCATCGAAATTAATCAAGCGTGGGAAGTGCTTGCCAAAGCTTCAGGCATTATATTAATTGATGATCCTAAAGTAGCGAAGTATCCAACGCCATTAGATGCTTGTGGAGAAGATATGAGCCTGGTAGGGCGCCTAAGACCAAACACAGCAGTAAAAAATGGTTTGTCCTTGTGGATTAGCAGCGATAATCTACGCACGGGGGCTGCTTTAAATGCGGTACGTATCGCTGAAAACTTGAATCTGGGGTAATTAAGATGTCGTCATCCCACAGCCGAGCTTGGTTTGGCTTTTTTATGGTTTTTTTGCTTAACTTAAATCTTTCAGCAGTTGAAACTGCTGTGCTTAAAATCAACGGCCAAAGTGTGCAAACTCTTGGCCGATCATCGTGCGGCTCAAGCGCAGTCGTCGAAATTGCCTTGCCACCAATCCTGACCGATGCAAACAATGATTTTCGTGTCACTCGTAAAGAACTTACTAAATCAGAGACTAAATCTGGCTGTGCCAACACTGTCACTGCTGGCGAAAACCAAGAAGGTTTTTCAGTGGCCAGCCCAACTATCCCCCAAAGCATTTTACTAACCAGCAGTGTTTGTGACAAGAAAGGGCCCGGCAAGGCAGCTTTATGTATTTATCCTGGTGCTAAAAACGATGCCAGCACTAATTTAGTTGCTGAAGTTGTCTTTGCTTACGATACTACCGTAGCGGGCATCGATCAAATCACCGATATTAATGCAGTTAATGGATCGATTGAGTTCACGGTTAAGATTATCGGCAATGCTCAAGATATCGAGACTTGCTATGGCAAAATAACCGATGGTAATATTGAGGATGCTATCTGCCCAAGCACTTTTAAAACTAACAAATCTAAGCCCCCTAAAATAACGCTCAAGGGACTCGATAATAAGATAGAATATAAGTTCAAGGCCCGCATTATCAATCCAAATGCGCCCCCCGGCGATTGGAGCGCAATCTATAGTGCTACTCCTATTCCCATTGTCTACCCTTTTAACGCGTATAATGGTCAAGGTGGTAATCTCGAGTTTGAGGGCTGCCAAACTTCTCTCGCTACTTCATCGTATTTTTTGTTTGGATTTTTGGGCTTATTGCTGATAATGCGCCGCCGCCGTATTGCTGTCGGCAAACTTATGCCTTCAGCCTTGCTGGTTATTCTATGCTCGCTGCCAGCTAAAAACTCACACGCTGATTTTGGCAAGCTCAATATCGGCTTACTTGGTGCCATGTATCGGCCAAATTTAGACAGCGAAAAAACTAAAGCTGGCGACCCTGTCTTTCCTGTTTATAAATGCTTCTTTGAGGATAAAATTACCCCTCTCTTAGGTGCTGAGATCGATATGCACTTATTTGATAGCGCCGGCAGCCTTCAGTTTGGTTTGGGACTGGGCTATACTTTTGTTACAGGACGAGCATTAGGTCTTGATGCTAATAATCAGCCTGACTGCAATAGCCCTGCTAATAATGCCAAAAGTTCACTGCATATGTACCAAATCAGGCCCCAGCTTACTTATATACTCGATTACTTCAAAGATAATTTTCCGCTTATGCCCTACGTGCGTGGGGCTGTAATTAGTCATGGTTATTTATTTCGCCATGGCGATAAAGTTGCTGACAAGCAAGTAATCGGCACCATGACCAATAAACCCAATGGTTTTCGTTTTGGTTACCAAGCAGCGGCCGGATTGATGCTTATGCTCGATTTCTTAGAGCCTGGCTCAGTAAGAGCTGCCAGTGGCTCGGGCTTCTTTGAGCATGTCTATCTTAAGGGTGAGCTCTCATATACCAAGATCGACACTTTTGGTAATCCAGGTCTGCAATTTTCAGCTAAAGACGTCATGGGTACTGAGTTTCCACTGATGTGGACTTTTGGTTTAGTTTTTGAGTTGCCCTAATTCTTTGAAAAATTATTGCTAGCTTGCTATTATTTCTCCATGAAACAAGAATTGAACACCCCAAATCTTACTTATTTGGGCGGATATTATGCGGTCACCGTATGTGGTGCGGTCTGGCTCATGGTGCGACCTGCTGTTATCACAAACGTTCGAGCAGGGGATCTTTCACCTACCTGGCTTTTAGCGGCACCTCTAGTATTCTTGGCTTTGCTTATGTTGTTGTTGATTAATCAGTTAATCGGCAAAAGTATGTCATCACTGAGGCTTCCTGACCTTTTGCCACTCTTTTTTGGTTTAGCTCTAGCTGCTTTATTATTTCCCTCCTCAGTCCGTGAATACCGCGTACGTGTAAGCGACGAGCATCTGGGTGTCAATTTTATAACTAGTTTTGCTCACCATAAAGATGCTCGCATTAGAGCTTTGGCTATTCTTACACTCAATAAAAGACAATTTGCAGAGCAAAGCGCGAGCTCATTGATTCATGAAGCTCTTCTTGATAAGGACCCTCTGGTACAACAAGCTGCCAAATTGGTTATTGAAGATAATTTAGGAATAAGATTAAAAAATGGTGCTGAAGGACTTGAGCAAGCGCGAGGATTGATTCGCGATCAGTCTCTTTCAGCCTTGCTTAATAGAAAAGGTTTACCGTGAAAGGTCGAAAAAATATAATAGTGGCTGTTGGTGCCATCGTGTTATTTGCAGCGATGGTGGGTTTTTTTATCACCTTAGATGTCTCGCCTCAGATTGCTTATGCTCGATTATTTATTGATGTAGGCTTATTGATTGGTTTGATCGCAGTTGTTTTGGCTTTTTACCGTGAAGATACCCTTCAACTTGAGGGTATTCTTCATGGCATCAAGAGCCTTGCAGCCGGTAAATACCACACCAAGCTGAGCATTGATGAAAAAGACCCTTTGCGGGAGGTGGCATCAGGTCTCAACGAACTCGCATTAAGCCTTGAGCAACAACATAAAAAGCAAGAAGAAATCAAGCGCAACTTACGCGAGGAACTGCTGCCCAACTTGCGACAAAGAGAACCGAGCGTGTTTGAGCACTCTTTTCATCCAGAACTAGGACCAGTGATAGCTGCGCCATTTAGCAATAAATCACCCGAACTTATATCTGAAACGCAGCCAGCGCAAGCTTTAAGCGAACATAAACTTAATAATCCAATGCTTGATTCAAAGCCACCACTTAATAAGCCTGAGCAAGACTTAGGAGAACTTTATCAACGTTTTATTGATGCCCAACGAGAACATAATCTTAGTCAAATTGACTACCAACTATTCTTAGCTACTATTGAAAATACTCGTGCAGAGCTAAGTAAGTCGTACCAATGTCAAAATATTTTGTTTGACATCGTAACTGAGCAACAACAAGTTGCCCTACAGCCACGAATTATTAGATAAGCTACGTAGTCGACCATGAATAATCTCGTTTATAGAGTGTCTCGATTTTTTTTATGAGATTTGCTGATCTTACCTGAACTTAACGGACACAGTTATTCAGGTATACTTTGTCATGCGCACTCCATTTCATAAGGTGTTTTGTAGTCAATAGAAGAGTGCATTCTTTTTTTATTGTAATAGGTTTCAATATAGTTAAATATTTGCTGCTTTGCTTCCGCTCGCGTCTCAAGACTACGCCCATGTATCAGCTCGATTTTTAAGGTATGAAAAAAGCTTTCAGAGGGGGCGTTATCCCAGCAATTCCCTTTGCGGCTCATCGAGCCAACCAGATCATTTTGTTGCAAAATTTTCTTATAATCTTTTGAGCAATATTGACTGCCGTGATCAGAGTGCACGAGGACTTTCTTGGGGAATTTTCTGCTAAAAATGGCCATGGTCAACGAATCGCAGACCAAACTCTTTTTGAGGCTTTTTGACATCGACCAGCCGATTACTGATCGAGAAAATAGATCTATGATAACCGCCAAATATAGCCAGCCTTATTTAGTGGGAATGTAGGTGATATCACCAGCCCACTTTTGATTGATGGCAGTGGCAGAAAAGTCACGATCTAAAATGTTTTCAAATACGGAATGACTGTGTTATGAATCCGTCGTGACTCTGAATTTTTTCTTAGCTTTGGCTCTGAGATTTAAAACCCTCATTCTATGTGCCACCCGTTGCTTGCCGCAATCTATGCTATTTTATTGAGAGCAAGGGTCATTCTGGGGGCACCGTAACGGCCCTTATGCTCCAGAAAAAGTGACCTGATATTGACATCAAGTACACGGTTTTCCTTCTCGCGCTTGCTTGGTATACGATTCAGCCAGCCCCATTCCAACGCCATCTGCTTATCTTATCCCACCCCAATTCAGCCTAAATTGATACAAGCGAAACCCCATCAAAACCCCCAATCCTGCTTAGAGGTTTCGCCATAACCTATACGTTTACTTGGTTTAATTAGCTGCGTCGTTCAAATACCGATAAACGCTGGTTTTAGATAAGCCGTAATCTTTCATGAGGGTTTTAATTAAAACGTTTTCTTTTCGCCGACGCTTCAATTCAGCAATCTGTTCCACGTTCAGCAAATACTCCCGCCCAAACTTGATGCCGTTATCTATGGCGTTTTTGATGCCGTCTGCTTGTCGTTCGGCTCTAATCTCAGTTTCGAACCGTCCAATGGTCCCAAGCATGTTAAAAAGCAGCCGGCCGGTGGCATTGCCGGTGTCGATATTCTGATCCAGTACCTGCAGACTAACCTTCTTCGCTTCCAACTCTTTGGCTATTTGACAAAGGTGCAGGGTAGAGCGAGCCAGGCGATCTAAACTGGTTATCACCAACGCGTCACCTTCCCTGACGTAATTCAAGCACTCTTCAAGCTTTGGTCTTTTTTGATTGGTAGCGCTGATTTTCTCTTCAAAGATTTTGTCGCAGTCTTTGAGTTTTTGCAGTTGTACTTCGAGATTTTGTCCGGTTGAGCTGACTCGAGCGTAAGCGATTCTTTGACCTGCCATAAATCCCCCTAATGTTCCACAATGTTTAAGAGTTTGTGGTAAATTAATAGTGGTACATATTGTGGTACACATCAAATCAAATGTTCCATAAAGTATACTTTGTGGTGCATGGAAAATATAAATTGCACTAATTGAATCAAATGATATGATATGGTTATAAAAAGCAGGGAGAAAATATGACCGTTACTTTAAGCGCGATGGAAGCCAGACATAAGTTTGGTGAGATTCTAAACCGGGTAAATCTGGTTCATGAACATTTTATTATTGAGCGTAAAGGTCAAGCTTTAGCCGCAATCGTACCTATTAGCGCGTTAGTAGATTTAAAAATAAAAGCTGCTCAAGAAATTGAAAAGCACTTTGAATCTAGCAAGAGCGATCTTTCCGACGAAGAAGCTATGAAAATCGCCAATGAAGAAATAAAGGCATATCGTGCTGAACAGAGAACAAAGAAAAAATAATGCGAATTGTTCTAGATGCTAACATTTATGTAGGTGCAGAGTTATCGCCACGAGGTGTTTGCCTTAAAGTAATTAAGTTTTTTACTGCCATGGACTCTCCATTCGAACTTATCTTAACATCGAAGATTGTTGCTGAAATTTATGATGTTTTGACGCGTCCAAGGATTATCAAATTAACCAATAAAAATGAAGCAACGGTCAAATTACTTATAGATCGGCTAGAAAATTTTGCAGTTTTTGTTCCAGATTTGTCTATTCCACAAAATTCATGTCGAGACCCTAAAGACCTTATATACCTAGCTGCTGCTGACACCGCTAAAGCTGATTTAATTGTCAGTTTAGATAAAGACCTGCTTGATCTCACTGAGTTTAGAGGGGTTAAGATTCTGAAGCCTCACGAATTTATTCATGTAGCTGATCAAATTATTTTTTAAGCCCCTTCATTTTTTGATCATCCCTTTTGCTCCAACCTCTTTATTATAGTCCGAATGCAAAATGTATTTAGACTAGACTTTAATGGCCAATCAAGCGAGCACCACCGCACCCCGCAGGGTTTTTTGCGCGTAAGTGCTCGGCTCACCAAGACCGGCGTATTCACCTACGATCAACACCGCGAATACCGCCCTGACACCGAGGTTTTTCGCGCCGATGCGCTAGCCAGTATCAAAGGCGCACCGGTCACCGACCTGCACCCCTCTGAGAGCGGCCCTGAGGCCTTTTTAACAGCCGCCAATGCCAAAACCCACATGGTGGGGCTCACTGAGAGTATTGAACGCGATGGTGACTATCTCAAGGGCTCTTTAATCATCTTTCATGAAGATACGATCAAGGCCATCGAGCGAGGTGAGCGTAAAGAGATATCGCTGGGTTATCAGTGTCAGCTCGATCGCACGCCCGGTGAAATCAATGGCGAGGCCTATGACGCGGTGCAAACCAACATCGTGGTCAACCACGTGGCTCTAGGGCCTAAGGGCTGGGGGCGAGCGGGGCCTGATTGTGCCATTCACACCGATTCTAAAACTCCCAACACAGGAACAACTATGAGCGAAACCATACGCCTCGATGGCGTAGAAATAGTGTTAAATAGCGCTAATATCACCAATTTGTTTAGCGAAAAACAGCGCCAATACCAAGAGCTAGCAGGCCGCTTTGATGCGCTGAGCCAAGAGCTCGAAAAAACCCAAGCCGCCAAAGCTGAGCTCGAAGATCCTAAAGTGGTTGAAGGCAAAGTGCAGTCACGGCTCAAGTTGGTCGAGCAATGCCGGTCTTTGCTGGGCCCTGATTTTAGGCCCGATGGCAAGACAGACGATGAGTTTAAGCTCGAGCTTATTAAACACTTTTCGCCCGACTTAGATTTATCGAGCAAAGACCAGAGTTACCTAGACGGCATGTTTGAAGCGATCTGCGGCCTTAAAGCTCAACGCAACGATTCTTTAGCCAACACCCAAAAAGCCATTCACCACGACAGTCAAATCCAAGCCAATCGCGCCTATGAAAAATGGGTTGAGCACAGCGCCAAGATGTGGACTTTACCGCTGGCTGGCACCATTTAAGGAGAAAATTAATGTCTATGCAATTTGAATTTCCCAGAGACCGCGAGCGGGCGGTAGTAGGCCAAAAAGTAGATTCACTGCCATCGATGCAGGTATCGACGACTTCGGTTCAGCCTCATCCAATCGCCTTCGGTCGTTTGGTGGTTTTTGACGACAGCGACGCTTTTTTATGCAAGCCGCCAACTACGCCAGCTCACCTAGAAAAGCCGCTTGGCATCACGGTGCGTCAGCTGCACGGTGAAGACTATCAGCCCAAGAGCTCGATTCTAGCCATGCGCAAAGGCCGCATCTGGATCGAAGCGGATAAGGTCGATGCTCCAGGTGATGCGGTTTATCTCAAGCTTAACGTTGATGGTACTCATGCTTTTACTGGCTCCAAAACCGATACAACACCCCTTCGTGGTGCCATATTCTTAGAGAAATCCGATGGCGGCAAAGTGCCCATTGAAGTTAATTTCTTTGGCGGTGTGGCATGAGCTTTAATCCCCAATCGGTCTTTCTAAAGCAGCAGCT
>Ga0209174_10001081_pt1 | contig 19613 bp, 19 predicted proteins | sample JI91814BDNA_FD_187505 | JGI IMG/M metagenome (GOLD analysis project Ga0209174, IMG submission 187505) | Wastewater effluent complex algal communities from Wisconsin, to seasonally profile nutrient transformation and Carbon sequestration -... | ecosystem: Engineered > WWTP > Effluent > Algae...
GCAGACCCTTGAGTTCGCGTGGCCACTCGATGGGCTTGCCGCGATTGAGCATCCACTGCGGCAGGCGAGCGTTGAGCCACGCGTTCGCGTCGTCTTCACTGAGTGAGACGCTCCATGGCGTGCTGCACCACGCCTCACCAGACTTCATCGCCGGGTCCGCCTGGCGCACGGCGGAGAGATGCCGCATGAGTCCCATCTCGATCGCTTCGCCCGCGAGCGGATCGACGACGAGACTCTTGTTCCACCATTCCGGCGCCCGCCGTGTGAGCGAGTGTGCGTAGATCAAGAGCAGCATGATCACCAGGCACGCGCCCGCGACCGAGGCGATGATGACCGTGAGTCGCTTGGGCTCGCGCCAGCGCGAGGCCTGCTCGTGCACCACGAGTTTGGCGACCTTGCCACGCCGCGCGACCCAGCGGCGTGCGACTTCGCCCTTGACGACGACCTCATCCACCACGCCGCCAACGCGCGGCGTCACCTTCCGCACGCGCCGGACCAAAGAAACAGCCCACGAACCTTGGTCCGTGGGCTGTGTGTTGGTCGTGGGCTCTGGCACGGCGAATCCATTCCGCGGCTTTGGTCGCCGCCCATGAACCGCCGGTGTTCTGTTCCGGAATCCTTCCGGGAACGAACGTGTCGCTTAACGCTTGGAGAACTGGAAGCGACGACGGGCGCCTGCCTGGCCGTACTTCTTACGTTCAACCTCGCGTGCGTCGCGGGTGAGCATTCCTTGCTCACGCAGCACCGGCTCAACGGAGGGATCGTAGTCCAGCAGGGCGCGGGCGATGGCCAACTTCACGGCGCCGGCCTGGCCCATGAACCCGCCACCCGAGCACTTCACCACGATCTGGAACTTCCCGCCCATGTTCGTGGACGTGAGGGCCAGCGTCGCCTCGCGGCGGTCGCGCTCCTCGGCGAAGTACTGCTCGATCGTCTTGGCCTTCTTGGGGTCACGCCCAATGATCTTGATGCCAATATCGGCGCCGGAAGCGGGCTTCATGCGGACGCGGGCCACCGCAGACTTACGACGACCCACGGCCCACCACCAGCCACGCTTGTCGGCGGGCTTGGCGAGGCGGGGCGGACGGACGATCTCGGGCGCGGGGGCCTTGATCGGAGAACTCTCAATCCCAAACTTCGACAGATCCATATCACCAGTGTTCATCGAGGACATGCTTTTTCCTTTTGTTCGTGTGTTCCGGGGCTCCAGTGCCAGTCAGGGCGACCCAACCGGCCGGGCCTCGCGGGGTTTGATTACTTGACCTTCAGGGTTTCCATCTTCTGATTCGTGTGCGGGTGCTCAGCGCCCGGGTACACCATCAGGCCCTTCATCATCACGCGAGAAAGGCGATTCTTGGGGAGCATACGACGCACGGCGTCCTCCACCAGCAACTCGGGCTTGCTGTCGCGGACCTGACCGTACGACTCCATCTTCAGGCCACCGGGGTAACTGGTGTACCGCTGCTTCATGCGGTACTCGGCCTTGTTGCCCTTGAGTTCGACCTTCTTGGCATTCGTCACGACGACGTAGTCGCCACAGTCGGTGTGCGGGGTGTACTCGGGGCGGTGCTTGCCCATCAGCACCAGCGCAACCTCCGCGGCAAGACGACCCAAGGGCACGCCCTCGGCATCGATCTCGCGCCACACCTTCTTGACTTCCCCGGGCTTGGCTACCCACGTCTGACGACGAAACATGTCCGGCATGACCATCTCCAGCGCTTCGGGCCCGGGCGTCCGCAAGGCCGATCCAAGGCAAACGCCAAGGGTCGAAGAACCATGCGGGACGACAAGCCGTCCGCTTCAAACCGCCGCGTACCGCGCGGGTCGGGCAGATCAGGGGAGCGTTCCACGTCCCAAGGCCTGCAGAGTTTGACTGTGCACCCGGAATCCATGCCCGGGCGAGTGAGGGGGAGGATAGGCCCTTGCCACGTGATTTTCTGCGCCGTCCACCCTTCGAACACGGGCCGAGCGGAACCACTTCCTTCGTGATCACCCAGCACCCGGACCGATGAAAGTGTGTGAACCCCGACGGACTACCAAACAATACCCAGCCACGCGTGCCCTTAACGTCCACACCAGACCGTGGATCATCCTTTGGTGGCAAAGTCGCCTGGGTGGTTGGAATCCTGGCCTTTGTGGCAGTGGTGCTGCTTCAGCAGGGTTTCTTTGAGCCGAAATCTCCGCACTCTCAGTCGCCCACCTCGGCGATGGCCGCACCCGCACTCGGCGATCCGTTCGTGCAGTCCGCCAAGATGATGGTGCGCCTGAAGAGTTTCTTTGGTGCCGCGGCACAGTCCGACGGACAAGCGTTGCTGGACATGACGGGCAAGCCCGGCGCCTCGCGCGTGGACAAGTTCCGCCACGCGATCGTCGCCGCAGAACTCGCCGGGGCGGACGTCGCTCGTAAGGAACTCGAGGACGTCGCCAAAGCCGAAGCGACCACGGGCACGAACAGCCTGAGCGCCGAGGAAACGGCTCGCCTCGACGAACAGATCGCCTCCATGCGCACGATTCTGGATGGTCAATCCTCAGCACTCTCGAGCAAGCAGCGCGACGACCTCGTCGCCGATCATGGGTACCTGGGCGAACTGCTTCTGTCCTTTGGCAAGCCCGACGCAGACCCGAACCGTGCGCCGCTCGTCGCGGGCGGCGGCTACATGGCGCTGCTCGTAGTTCTCTTCCTGTGCATTCTCGTTGTGGGCGGATTGGGCGGTCTCTCGGCGTGCATCGCCTTCTTCGTCATGCTCGGCAACGGCAAGATCAAGCGGCGGTTCACCGCGCCAGCACCCGGCGGCAGCGTCTACCTCGAAACCGTCGCACTCTTCCTTGGCTCGTTCCTTCTGCTCCAACTCGTCACACACCTCCTGCTCCCGCCCGAGGCAATCAACATCAAACTCCTGAGCCAGTGGCTCTTGCTCCTCGTCCCGCTCTGGCCCCTCGCAAGAGGTGTCGCCGCCAAGGACTGGCGCGCACAACTCGGCCTGACCAGCAGCAAGAGTCTCTTGCACGAAGTCGGCGTTGGCATTTTCGCGTACTTCGCCAGCATCCCGTTCATCGCGATCGCCCTCGCGATCGTGATCGTGTACACCCTCGCCAAATCACACAGCGATCCTTCGGCGGGGCCACCTCACAACCCAATCCAGGATCTGGTAGGCCAGGGCGATTCAACAACGCTCGTGCTCGTGTTCTTACTCGCGACTATCTGGGCGCCATTGACCGAAGAAATGGTCTTCCGCGGAGCGTTCTTCCGCCACCTGCGCGGGCGCCTGGGCGTGTTCGCCGCCGCCGCAATCAGCGCACTGGTGTTCGGATTCATGCACGGCTACGCCCTAGCACTGCTCCTTCCCGTCATCACGCTGGGCTTCACGTTCGCGCTCACGCGCGAGTGGCGCGGCTCGCTCATCGCGCCGATGGTCGGGCACTTCCTCCACAACGCGACACTGCTGACACTCGCGATCCTGCTCGTGCTGTCCGGGAAATAGAAACGACGATCCGCGCGTGATCAGAACCGCGGCCGTGAGGGCGCGGTTGCGCACAGATATCGACAGACACAGAATCACACAAAGCCGTGATGCACGGACATCTATCAATCGCCGAACCAGCGCCTTGCAGAAAGTGCCCGCTCCGTTACAGTCGCGGTTCTGACGGAACGTTCACCCGCGCATCGGGATCAACTTCTCACCCAGGTCCAACTCGCGCTCCAACATCCGCGCCACACGCAGTAGCACACCCTCATCGAACGACGCGCCCACCAACTGCATGCCGATCGGCAGCGTCTTGCCATCCTCCACCGCGAAACTCGTCGGCACGCTGATCGCCGGCAGCCCCGCAAGATTCACGCCCACCGTGAACACGTCCTCCAGGTACAGCGCGAGGGGATCACTGGTTTTCTCGCCGATCTTGAAGGCCGGGCCGGGGCTATTGGGCATCAGGATCGCTCGGCAGCCCTTCCCAAAGGCCTTCTGGAAATCCTCGAAGATCCGCCGCCGCGCCCTGAGAGCCGTCGCGTAGTACGCGTCGTAGTACCCGCTGCTCAGGACGTGCGTGCCGAGCATGATGCGGCGCTTGACTTCCGCACCGAACCCTTCGCCACGGGACTTCGCGTACAACTCAAAGAGTCCTTCGCCCGGCGCGAGCGTCGCACGCCGGCCATAGCGCACGCCATCGAACCTCGCGAGGTTGCTGCTCGCCTCGGCCGTCGCGATGATGTAGTACGCCGCGATGCCAGCATCCGTCATCGGCAGGTCGATCTCGACAATCTCCGCGCCCAACTTCTGATACACGCGAATCGCGTGCTCGAGCGATTCGCCGACAGCCTTATGAATCCTGCCACGCACGCCACCACTCGCGCCATCGCCGCGCGCCTGCTTTGGAACGCCGATCACGAGGCCACCATCGTTCCCGCCGACGGGCCGTTCAAGATCAACCACAAACGTCTGCACGGCGTGGGACGAACTGGTCATGTCGTGCTCGTCCTGCCCCGCAATCACCTGTAGTGCGAGCGCGGCATCAGCGACACTCGTGGCCATCGGCCCGATCTGGTCGAGACTGCTCGCGTACGCAACGAGCCCATAGCGCGACACGCGGCCGTAGGTTGGCTTCAAGCCAACGACGCCGCAGTGGCTCGCGGGCTGGCGGATCGAGCCGCCCGTGTCGCTGCCTAGTGACAGCGACACGAATCCCGCCGCAACCGCGGCGGCCGAACCGCCACTGCTCCCGCCCGGTACTCGCGACACGTCCCATGGATTGCGAGTGGGCCCAAAGCAGGAGTGCTCGGTGCTGCCACCCATCGCGAACTCGTCGAGGTTGGCCTTGCCGACGACGATCGCGCCGGCGTTTTCGAGGCGCTGTGCGGCTGTCGCGCTGTAGGGCGACTCGAACTTTCGCAACATCTCGCTCGCGCACGTCGTGTGCCCGCGATCGAGGCAGATGTTGTCCTTGAGGACGACGGGCACACCCGCGAGGGGTAGGCCTTCGACATCACCACGCGCCACCCGTGCGTCGATCTCCTTCGCCCGCGCGAGGGCTGGCTCGCCGAGCGACTCGACGACCGCGTTGATCGCACCGTTGCCACCCTCGATCGCCGCGAGGCTCTCGCGCACGGCGTCCACCGCCGAGAGTTTCTTCGAGCGCAAGAGCGACGCCGTCTCGATCGCGCTGCGCCTCACGCTCCGCCTCCGTCGTCGAGCACCTTGGGCACCATCACGAACGGCGGCATGGAGAGCGGAGCCATCTTCATCAGCGCGTCGTTCGAGAGCGTCGGGCCGACTTCATCCTCAGCCAGGTGCGAGCCGAACCCGTCGCCACCAGCCCCGGCGTGCACCGTGCCCGCCGCGGCTTCGGCGGAGAGGTCAAGAGACTTGAGCGTGTCCATGTACCCGATCACGGCCGCGAGGGCCTGCTGGTGCTGCGAGACTTCAGCATCGGAGATGTACAGGCGCGCGAGTTTTGCCACCTTGCGGACATCGGCCTGTGAAATGGAAGAAGGATTGGGCATGGGAGAGTGTACGAAGCGAGCGGGTGGCCAACTGCGAACAATCAAGCGTGAAGTCCACGGTACCGCCACAACATAGACACTGGCTTCGGCAGATGATTCGCAACCCGTATTCGGCGGCGGTGTTGTTGTTCGCGCTGTTGCTCTTTGCCTTGCCCGCCATCGGCAGGATGTGGCACCCCCGCCCGCCCGTGTACGCCGTGCGAGAGGTGATTGGAGACGGAGCGAAGGTCGTTCGAATCATCGATCCGGACAAACAGAGTTGGGATGAACTGGCCAAACTGAGCCAAGATCGGCCCGACGATTGCGCGACCGTTTTCTGGACGGAGATCGGTCCGGGGCGACGAGGGGGACTCATTGAACCAATGGTGGCGTCTCATAGGCCGCTAATCAGCACGTTCGGCAAGGCGTTCTCGTCCGAAGACATACGCCTGACGCACCTCGCGCTCGCGCCTTGGCTCGATGAGTTTGGTGCCACCGACAAGGCAGAACTGCTTCGTCGCTCGGACACGTGGAGCATCTGGTGGCCGGGCGTGTTCAAGAACGCGTTCTCCCTTTTGGTGGTCGGGGTGGTCGTGTGGTCGTGGGGGTGGATCTTTGAAGTGGACAGTTGGCGGCGTCAACGACGCCGCGATCGTGGACTGTGCGGCGAATGTGCGTATGACTTGCGTGCGACCAAGATGGATGACACCGGAAGCCTCCTGTGTCCCGAATGCGGTACACTCAACCCGCCGAACACCGCACCGTTGGCGCACAGTTGAACAAGAATGAAGCCCCTCGCTTGCGCTTTGGGTTTGTCAAGGCGAGCGACAGCGTTCGAGTGGAAGTCACCCGCCGCCGGGCAGTGGCTGTCCTGTCGCGGGGTCCTGCCCGCGGAAGACGCGGGTCATGTCGCGCATCATGCCGGTGCCGCGGGCGCGCTGGGCTGGTGAGGCGTGCGAGCCCATGCGCGTGTTCATGAACCCGACGACGTCGCCCAACTCGCTGTTGCCCGGGCGTTTCCCCTGCTTGAAGGCGTCGTAGTCGCGCTGGCCATTCCGCTTGGCACGGGCGAGGCGGTCCTCGTCGGAGATGTCGCGATTGCGGCCGCCCACGGCCTCCATCATCTTCTCAAAGTCGACGTACGTGCTCTCGAGGAAAGCGGTGCGCTCCGCGGGCGTCGCGTCCTTCCCAAGTTTCTCATAGTCCGCGGCCTTCTCGTCCCAGGCGTCGATCGCGAGGCGCGAGATATTCTCTTCGAGTTGGCGGCGGATGTCTCCCTTGATGCTCGCGGCGAACGCGGCGAGCAACTCAGAGTCTCCCGAGTCCAACTTCTTCAGGCGATCAACCAGTTGCGCGAGCAACTCCATCCGCTTCTTGATGGAGAGGTTGTTGAACTCGTCGGAGAGAACCGTGAAATCGAGAATGTCGTCGATGTCGCTCGTGAGATAGTCGGGCTGGGGCTTGGGACGGAAGGCGAAATACGAGCCGACGCCGCCACCCACGAGGACCAGTGCACCCGCGACGATCACCCAGCGCATGGCCCGCCTGCGGCGGCCGGGATCGTTGTTCAGGTCGTTCCACCAGCGAGAGACCCGCTTGGGCACACCGAGGCGCAGCGTGTGCCGCGGGCGCGTTTCGTTGCCACGCACGGGGACGAGGTCGTCCATCAGTCCCGGCATGTGCGAACCGGTCATATGTGAAGTCGTTGATTGAGTCATTGTCCACCCCCCGGATCCGGAATGCCGCCCGCAGAGAGGATCGCGATGACAAGGTCGCGAATGCGGTCTTGCGTGAAGTAAGGAACTTTATCGACGCTGCCGTCACCATAAAAGACCGCGTTGCGATCCCAGCGTGCTTCGGGCGACATGTCGCTGCGGGAGTTGGCATCGAAGCGCGAGTTGTGCCAGTCGTCCGCGTCATAGATGATCGCGACGCGGCCGCTCATCTGGGCGTACGCACGGCTCACGGCGAACTGCACCTTGTCAGCGGGGATCGTGAGCAACTCGGCGAGGTACATCGCGAGACCCGGGCCATACTCGTAACTCGTGCCCTTGCTCTGCCAGTAGGGCTTGAAGTTGGTGCCGGTATCGCCCTTGGAGTCGCTGGGGCAGCGATAGGGATCGGTGACGACCCAGTCCCCGGTCACCTCCGGCACGCGCCGCGGCTTGGGTGCGTCGATGTACTTGTCCAGCACATCGAGTAGTGACGGGTCGTTGCTGTTCTGGTCGTCGGTCAGGGGCGTGACGCGAGGCAGCAGTTCCTTGGATTCGGTCTGCTGGTACATGGTCAGCCCGAGCCCGATGCTGCGGAGGTTGGCCGAGCACTTCACGCGGCGCGCGGCTTCCTTGGACTTGCCCAGCGCGGGGACGAGGATGCCTATGAGCAAAGCGATGATCGAGATGACGACCAGGAGTTCGATGAGCGTGAACGCACCACGCCGCGTGGGTGCGCGGCGAGGGTTTGGAACGAGGATTGAGTCGCTTCGGTCCATGGTCATCTGATTGTCTCCCGGGCACTCATGGTTGGGAATACGACGTTGGCGCTTTCGCAGATGTTTTTGTGGTTCGAGATTTTCTGTGCAAGGTCGCGGCGGGAGGGGTCTTGGAGCCGCTCCCTGCAGCCCCAGCGGGCCCGGTGATTTCATCGACCACGCGGCGGGCGGTGGGTGACTGGATTGATCGGAATGTGTTCGCATGACGCTGGAAGGCCTCGAGGAAGGCCGGGTCCTCGCGTTTGGCGACTTCGATCCCCTGAGCGATGGTCGTGATGCCCTGGCGAAGTTGGCGGGAGCGCAGGAAGAGGCCCAAACCGACGCCGCCGAGGAGAAGGGGGGCCCGCCATGCCGGGGGCAGGAGGTCGTCGAAGGCGTCCACCAGTTCCGCTTCCGGGCTGTGTGAGGTGCCGGCCAGCGTGGCATCGATCAGGCCGATGCCTTGGGAAAGGGTGGCGGCGGCAGTCCGAGAACGCTGGAGTTGGGCTTCGAGGTCGGGCCGGGCTGGGTCGCTCGCGGGCAGGTCGGCGAGGCGAGACTCGAGGTCCAGGGTGTGAGCCGCGAGAGTGTCGCGGGCGGCGACCGCGCGCGAGCGGGCCTCGATGGCCTCGTCGGTCGTGGTGCACCCTGCGGGCGCGAGGAGCAGGAGAGTGAAGGCGAGCGTGGCACAGACGAACAACCAGCGGCGAACGTTCATGATTCCCCCGATCGGCGGCGAGGATGCTCGTGACGCGGACACACGCCGCGGACGAGAAGCCACCGAAAGGAAACTACACGCGAAATGTGGGAAAGGAAGCCGGATTCGGCGTAGTGACCACGACTTTGCGCGCGCCGGTGGTCGGTGCGCGATGATGCGCGCACAATCGCGGTCGTAAGTAAACGCTAAAGATACTGTCGCAGGATCTCGCGCACGAGTTCGTGCGTGAGCGCGTGCCCCGAACGCTCGGCGAAGATGTCGGCCTGGATCGGCTGGCCCAGGAGCGCGACGTCGCCGATGAGGTCCAGGAGTTTGTGGCGCGCGGCTTCGTTCGCGAAGCGCAGTTTGTTGTCGATTGGTTGGCCATGCCCATCGAGCACGAGCATGTCCCGCGGCGTGAGGTGCGTGAAGAGGCCCATCTTCTGGAGAGCCTGTGCCTCATGGATCAATGAGAACGTGCGCGCGGGCGCGACATCGCGCGCGTAATCGTCGCGAGTGGAGTCGAACTCTGCGGCTTGTGCAGGGAAAGAGGATGTTGGCCCATAGTCGAGCGTGTAGGAGTAGAAGGTGCCAGGTGCGTCGCGCGGGATGGCGCGGATGCGCGAGCCACGGGGGTCAGCGACTTCGACGGGACGGTCAAGGATGAGGGGAGCGCGATCGTTGCGAGGGGTCGCCGGAAAGACGCTCGCAAGCGCATGGACAAATGGCAGCGACGAACCATCGAGGATCGGGACTTCGGGCCCGTCGAGCGTGATCGTCGCGTTGGCAATGTGCAATCCAGCGAGCGCGGACATCAGGTGCTCGATCGTGGCGAAGCCGACGGGCGCGGCTGTTGTGTGTGCGATGGTCGTGTTACGCCCCGAGATCTGCGGCGGAAAGCACGTGTGCTGTGGGAGCGTCGAGAGGTAGTTGATCGTGGGCGGTGTCGGTGCCTCACTCGATCCCGCGTGGCGAAGCCAGAGGCCCGTGCCGGTTGGTGCTGCGTCGATGGTCAGCGTGGCGGGCGCGCCCGAGAAGAGGCCTCTCCCTGTGATGGTGGCGGGCATGGTGAAGTGTATTGGGCGAGCGAGGCGAGGAGCACTCAGCGCAGTTTCTTCTTGATCTCGGCGAGCGTTTCCGCGAGGCGGCGGAAGGCGGCGAGGTTGCGGCGCATGACCGAGACGGGGCCCGCGGGAGAACCCATCCAGGTTTCGCCGTCGGGGATGTCGTTGATAACGCCCGCTTGTGCGGCGACCTGTGCGCCGTTGCCGATGGCGACGCCGTCAGCGATGCTCACGCTCCCGCCGATGACGACGCCATCACCCATGGTGACGCTGCCGGCGATCGCGGAGTTGCCACAGATGATGCAGCAGCGGCCTAGGACACAGTTGTGCCCGATCTGGACGAGGTTGTCCAGTTTGGTGCCATTGCCGATGGTGGTGGTGCCGATGGTGGCGCGGTCGATGCAGGTGTTGGCGCCGATCTCGACGTCGTCGCCCACAACCACGTTGCCGATCTGCGGCACTTTTGCGAGGCCACCCTTGCCATTGGGTCGGAATCCAAACCCATCGGCGCCGAGCGTTGCGCCGGCGTGGAGGATGCAGTGCTTGCCGACGACGCAGCGATCGAGGACACTCACGTGCGGATGGAGCGTGGAGTAATCGCCAACGCGTGCATCGACGCCGACGTGGACGCTCGCGATGAGGACCGCGTCCTTGCCGACGACGGCTCCCGCGTCGATGAAGCAATGCGGGCCGACATGGGCCGACGGATCGACCATCGCGGTCGCGTGCACGACGGCGGTGGGGTGGATCTCGGCGGCGCGGTGTGGTGCGGGCGGCGCGAAGTGCTGCAGCACAGCGATAAAGGCGAGATCTGCGTCGGGAACGACGAGGATCGCGCGAGAGGGGCTACTCACCGCGAAGGCGTCGGCGTGCTTGCGCGAGACGATCGCGACGCTCGTGGTTCCCTCGCTCCAACCTTTGGCGAAGGACTCGGTGCGGAAGAAGGTGATGTGCCCGGCGCCAGCCTTTTCGGCGGACGCGACGTTGGAGACGTGGGTTGCCGCATCGCCGCGCAGGTCGACCTCGATGCCGCGGGAGCGCAGCATGTCGGCGATGGTTGCGGCGGTGTGGGAGCCTTGGTGCATGGCGTTGGGCGACGTCGGAGGAACTTACTTCTTCTTGCCACCCGTCGCGGCAAAATCATTGTTCATCCGCGCCAGGATCTGCTTGGTGATGTCGAGTTGCGTCTTGTTGGAGAAGAGGACGCGGCGGCGGATGACGGCGGAGGTGACCGCGTTCATGCCACCCTCGTTGGGAACGGTGAGGACGGTGTCGTCGACGACCACGAGCGCGATGCCGTTCTGCGTCGCGTGCTGGTCGATGGACTTGAGGGCCTTGTTGTACACGTCGCGGATGACGTCGGCCTTTTCTTCGTCGAAGGCGGACTGGAGGAAGTCGGACTTAGCCTTGTACTTGCCCTCGAGTTCGGTGCGCTTGAGGTTGAGTTGGCGGCGTGCGGCCCGGTCGTCCGCGGCGAGGTTCTTGAACTCGGTCGCGAGGTTCGTGAGTTGCGCCTCCATCTGCTTGAGAGCATCGATATCGGCCTTGTACTTCTGGTCGTTCGCCTTGTTGCGGGCGACGGTCTCGTCGCAATCGTTCACGACCTGCTCGACGTTCACCGTTGCAACGATGGTCGGGATTGCGGCAGGCGCTGCACCTTGCGCCCCCGACTTGTACGCGAGCATGCCCACGCTCACGAGCGCGGCGGCGAGGATCAGGGGTTGAACGAGGCGGCTTGGGTTCTTCGTGGTGTTCTTCATAGCGCTCTTCATTGGTGTGTCCTTGTGTGTGCTGGATCGTACGTCGAAGGGTTTCGAGCGGCGTGCGCCCGTGTAACAGGTCAGAATGGCACGTCGATGCTGAACGTGAACAGGCGCTCCTCGTCGAAGTCTTCCTTGATGAGAGGGAAGCCAAAGTCGAATGCGAGGGGCACGGGCGACAAGCCCGGCACCATCACGCGGAAGCCCAATCCCGTCGAAACGCGATAGTCGTCGAAGGAGAAGTCGGTGTTGAGAGTGCCGGTGTCGACGAAGAAGGCGAGGGCGAAGATGTCCTCGTAGATGGGCTGCTGAAGTTCGGCCCCGAGGAAGAAGGAGAAGTTGCCGCCGATGGGGTCATCGCCGAGCGTGCCCGTGTCGTTGCGGATACCGCGTGGGCCGATGCCACGGAGGTCAAAGCCGCGAAAGTTCTGACCGCCGAGGTAGTTTCGCTCGAAGACGGGGACGGCGTCGGAGTCCTGTGGGATGTACGAGAATCGCGAGGCCACTTGAAGAACAGTCCGGCGGCCCAGGACGTCTTCGGAGACGGGGATGAAGACCTTGTGCTCGCCACGGATGTTGGTGAAGTCGTACTCGCCGCCCAGTGCGCCGACCTGTTCGATCGAGAACTCGGTGACAGAGCCTTTGCTGGCTCGCGCGGTGTTGTCGAGAGTGGCGCGCTTGAGGCTGATGCCGGCGGAGGTGAGGAGGGCGAGGTCGGCGACTTGGTAGTAGTCGACGGGCGCGTCGGTATCGATGTTGGAGAGTTCGGACCACTGAAAGCGGACGGGCACGCGACCGACCCAGCGGGAGCCGAAGTTACGGCCCAGGCCGAACGTGGTGCCGTACTTCACTTCGTCGTACTGGCGATAGATGCGCCGATTGAGGAAGAGGCTTGTGGCGCCGCTGAAGTTGCTGTCAAAGAGGCTTGGTTCGGCCAGGCTAATCGCGAACTTCTGCGTGCGATCACCCGGGGAGGCTTCGATGTTGAAGGTCTGCCCGCCGCCGCGGAACGCGCCGCCGAAGAGTTCGCCGAAGGTGTGTGGAGGCTGGGTGATGTCGAAGTTGTTCTCGGTGATCGAGACACGCGCGCCGACGCCGCCGTCGGAACTGACCACACCGCCCGCGGCGAACTGTCCCGTGTTTGTTTCGCGCACTTCGACAAGAACGTCGCGGAACTCGGGGTCTTCGGGGTCTGGCGGCTGGAGCGTGATGCGCGTCTGGCGCTCGGCAAAGATGCGAGAGTTCTCCAGGCGGCGCAGCGTCTCGCGTTCCTGCGTGCGATCGAGGGGGCGGCCGGGCTGGAAGGTGATGTTCCGCCGAGCAACCTTGTGCTGCGTCCAGTCGTCACCTTGCAGGATCACTTCGCCCGTGCGGTAAAAGGGTCCTTCGCTGATCGAAAGGAGCAGGTCGATCTGGGGCGAATCTGTATCGCGGAGTTCGCGAGCGTCGACACGCGCGTCGGCGTGACCCACGGCCCAGTGCGCGTCCTGCACCGCCTGGACGGACTTGTCCACGGTGCGCCGGCCATACACATCGCCCGGCTTGATCGACAGGAGACCCAGGATCTGCTCGTCGGAGAAGATGCCGGTGTCGCCATCGCGCCGGACGGTGGTGACCCTGCGCAGCGTGTACACGGGTCCTTCGCTGATGATGAACGTGACGATTGCTTCCGACCCATCAGGGCTGACGTTGAGAGCCTTGTCGACGCGCACGGCGTAGTAGCCGCGGTCCTTGTAGGTCTCGGTGATCTTCGCGACGTCGGCGGCGAGGTCGTCCTCGTTGACGCGATTGTTCTCAAAGAGCGTGAAGGCGGTGGCGCGCAGGCCACTCTTGAGTTCCTTGGGGGTGACGGCGAGGTTGCCCTCGAAGCGGACGTCGGCGATGCCTGTCTTCTGCCCTTCGCGGACGCGGAAGATGAGAACGCCCTGTGATTCAAGGGCGTTCTGATCGACCTTGACGCGCGCGCCATAGTAGCCTTTTTCCTTGTATGCGCGCTCGACCTGACTCAGATAGATCTGGACTTGGTCCATCTGTTGTGGAGAGCCGACGAGGGGGTTCACGATGGTGCGGATGTCCTCGTCGGCGATGGCACGATTGCCCACGACTTGCACGTCGCGGATGACCGGCTGCAGTCGCACGAAGAACGTGACGCGAAGCGTGGTGTCGGCGAGTTCGGTCACCTGCACGTTGGGCAGGTCGTATTGCCCGAGGCTGCTGAGGCGCGAGATGTCGGCGTTGACCATCGAGGCAGAGAACGCGGCGCCCACGCGCGTGCGGATCGTGTTCTGCGCGAGCGAGGCGGCCTCACCCTTGAGGAAACCCTCCTCGCCGCCCACGGATCGGCCGTCGGCATCGAGGCGGCGCAGAACGACCTCGCGCACCTGGCGGCCTTCGAACCGGGCCAGGGGGTCGGTGGGGGTGGATGTTGCGGGCGGGGCCGTGTCCTGGGCACAAGCCGGGCGCACCCCGCACCATCCCGCAGCGAGGGCCAGGGCGAGCAATCCCACCGACGCGGTGGCCGGGCCGTGCCGGCGCGCGGGGCCACCGGCGAGGCGCGGGGCGGGCGGGGTTGGTTTGTGATCACTCACCGGGCGGGGACGATACCACCCCAAACGCGCGACAACAAACCCGAGCGGGCTCCTGTGTTGGCGGCTGGTGAAGATTGTGTGGGCTTGAAGCACTGGCGTGCCGATGGTACGGTTCGAACCCGCTGGGGGGATTCTCCTACACCTTATTCGGGGCACCGTTTTATGGCGGGGTGCCCCTGTGCTGGCCGCGAGGATGTGTTGATCGATGGATCATGTGTATCGGAAGATGCGGCTGGTGACGGTTGGTGTGGTGGCGGCGGCGTCGGTCGTCGCTGGGATGGTCGCGTTTTGGTACCTGGCGCCCCGGGAAGTGATGGCCAAGACGCCGACCTCGATGTACCTGATCGTGCTCGCGATGTTGGCGGGGCCGATCGTCACGATCGTGGCGTGGGCGTGGGATCGGCAGGCGCGGATCCAGGATGAGCAGGCCGCCCAGGAGTCTCGGCACGAGCACGTGCACGTGGCGAATCGGCTGGGTGCGAGAGACGTGGCCGGGCCCGACGCATTGAAGACGGGCGAGCGGCAGGAGAACATGGGTTCGTCCGGGCAAGCGAGTACGTCCGGATCAGGCCGAGCGGTCCCCGCAAGGCGGGCATTGCCGGGGAATCGGCACCGTGTTGTGCGGCATGTCGTGAAGTGAAAAAACACTTGCGCATGAAAAACCCCACGCCGGGCGTGGGGTTGGTTGCGTTTGCACAGATTGTGTGATTACTGCAGATTCACCGGCATCACGACGTACAGGAAGTCCTGCCCGGACTTGAGGAGGGCGGGCTTGCTCGAAGCCTTGAGTTCCATGATGACCTGCGGGTCGGTGATGACCTTGAGGGCATCGGTGATGAACGCGGGATTGAAGCCGATCTCGATGTCGTCCCCGTCGTAGCCGGCGAGGTCCACTGTGATCTCCGCCTCGCCCATTTCCGGTGCGCGGCTCGAGAGTTCCAGTTGCTTGCTCTTGCCCTTGAACGAGAGGCGCACGCCACGCGATTCCTCGTTGGTGAGGACGGCGGCGCGACGGACGGCGGACCCGAGCACGTCGCGGTCGAAGGTGACCTTCTTGTCCTGGTCGCGCGGGATCGCGTCTTCGTAGGGAGGGAACGCGCCCTCGACGAGGTTGGAGACGAGGACGGCGCGGCCGACGTTCACGTCCTTGGGGCTTGTGCCCATGCTGAAGAGGATCTGGTTGTCGGTGATCGCGATTGCGATCTGCTCGTCGGCTTCGCCGATGAGTTTCTGCAGCATCGCAAGGGCCTTGGTGGGCACGATGCAGGAGACGGCCTTCGCGTCCTTCTCGCTGCCGGCGATGTTGGCGCGGGCGAGTGCGAGGCGGCGGCCATCGGTCGCGACGAACTCGAGGCGCTTGCCGTCACGCTTGAGCAGGACGCCCGAATACGCGAAGCGCGTGTTCTCGCGAGCGGTGGCGAAGAGCGTGCGTGCGACGAGTTCGCTGATCGAGCCCGCGGGGTGGTAGATCACGGCCTTGGCCTTGGGGACGGCGGTCGAGCCCGCGACGACTTCGGCGAAATCGGGAATCGGCGGGAACTCGGCGGGCGGATAGCCAAAGACGCGGAAGTGGGCGTCGCCACCCTTGATGTGCATCGTCTCGCGCTCGGTCTCGAGCGTGAGCGTGGACTCAGCCTCTTCGGCGGAGACGATCTGACGGATCTTGTCCGCGGGGATGAGGGCCTCGCCCGGCTCCTTCACGTCAACTTGTGCGAGCGTGAGTTTGAGGGCGATCTCGGCGTCGGTGGCGGAAAGGGTCAGTTCGCCCGCGTTGCCTTCTTTGGTGGCGACGAGTTTGACGCAGGTGAGTTGCACGCGCGGCGTGCGGGCGGCGACAGCGCCGGAGACGAGGTTGATGGCGGCGAGCAGAGCCGCACGATCGCAGATGACCTTCATGTCGGACTCCGTAGAACCCGAGCGACAGGACCCCAAGCGGGTTCAGAAACCCCCAAAGTGGTCGGTGGCACGGGTCGGGGCAAGTGTATCAGGGTGGGGTCGGAAAAACGGCGACGTGGTGACCCTTGGAGAGGTCGTCGTTCCGGGTGCTGAGCGGGTGTCGGACGATGTCACTCAACAGGCAAAAGGACGACGTCCTCCGCCGCGACTTCGACGCGGGAGCCGCCGCGTTGGGGGGTGGCGGGGCCGGGGCCGCTGGGCCGAGCGAGAGCCGCACCCGCGGGGTTGAGTTGGGCGAGGCGGAGTTTGGTGCCGCCTTTGAGTTCGACGAGGTGCTGTGCGACCTCGCCCAAGAAGGTGGTTTCCAAGACCTTGGCCGGGAGGGCGTTCTCGCCAGCGGGTGCCCACGAGGGGATGAGGCGCAGAGCCTCGGGGCGGAGGGAGAGGAGGACGCGCGAGCCTTGGGCGGGGAGGGGCGCGGCTGGTGCGGCGGTGGGCTTCGCGGTTGGTTTGGACTCTGGCGCACCTTCCGCGTCTTCTCCACCAAACACGAGCGGGGCGTGGGCGCGGCTTGTCATGGTGCCCGACGGCGTTTCGAGGCTGATGAGTTCGGGCGTGGCGGAGAGGACCTTGGCCTCGACGAGGTTGGTCTCGCCAAGGAACTCGGCGACGAACTTGTTGGCAGGGCGGCGGTACATCTCGCCGGGCGTGCCGATCTGCACGATCTTGCCGCTGCGCATGATCGCGATGCGGTCAGCCATGCTCAGGGCTTCTTTTTGATCGTGGGTGACGTAGATCGTGGTGAGCCCGGACTGCTTACAGATGCGGCGGATCTCGGAGCGGAGGTCGTTTCTGAGTTTCGCGTCGAGGTTGGAGAGGGGCTCGTCGAGCAGCAGGACGCTGGGGCGGATGACGAGGGCGCGGGCGAGGGCGACGCGCTGTTGCTGCCCGCCCGAGAGTTGCGTGGGTTTGCGAGCGGCGTACTGGTCCATTTGGACGGCCTTCAGGGCCTCCATGACGCGGGACTGGGTCTCGGCCTTGCTGACCTTGCGAACGGAGAGGCCGAAGGCGACGTTGTCCGCGACGGTCATGTGGGGCCAGAGGGCGTAGGACTGAAAGACCATTCCCGTGTTGCGTTGGTTGGGTGGCGTGTGGGTGACGTCGCGGGAGGAGCCGTTCTCAACGAAGGAAATCGAGCCCTTGGTCGGGTCGATGAACCCGGCGATCATGCGGAGGAGAGTGGTCTTGCCGCAGCCGCTGGGTCCGAGAAGGAAGAAGAGTTCGCCGGCAGGGATGGAAAGGGAGACATTGTCGACGGCGGTGGAGATGCCCGCGGCGCCGATTGCTGGGAAAGACTTGGTCAGTGCAGTAATGTTGATGGTGGTGGACATTGGTATGGGTCGGCCGGGGGTCGGCGTGCGTATGGATGCCGGTGCAGGGTAGCCGCCGGGGGCTGGCGGCGGGTTCAGTGTCGCTCAGAAAGGGTGTGGCGATGGATCGTCTTTTTCGCGTCGCGATGGGTTGTGCGGGACTGGCAGTGGCGGGCGCCGCGCAAGCGGACGTGGCCGTGCTCGTCGCGAACCATGACACTTCGATGTATTCTGAGGACGGCGCTTTGAGCAACGGGCGCGGCGCGTTCCTGTTTGCTGGTCGAACGCTGCTCGCGGACGATCGTCGGGCGCTTCTGTCCTTTGACCTTTCCGGTATTCCGCAAGGCTCGACAGTGACGGCGGCGACGCTGAGCCTGTACGTATCACAAGCCAGGCCGGGCTCTGGCCTGGTGGCGTTTTCGGCGCATCGCGTTCTGAGCGCGTGGGGCGAGGGTGCGTCGGACGCCGGGCTGCCCGGTGGTGGCGGGATGCTCGCAGAAGCCGACGACGCGACGTGGACCAAGAGTTTTTATCCCAACACCAACTGGACCACGGCGGGTGGTGATTTTAATGCCACCGCATCAAGTTCGGGCGATGCCGGCGACACGGATACGTCGTTCGCGATTCCCAGCACGGCACAGTTTGTGGCCGACGTGCAGGGGTGGCTCGACACGCCGAGCACCAACTTTGGGTGGATTCTGGTGGGGCCACAGACGCTCGGTGCCGCCAGGAGATTTGACTCGCGTGAATCGTCTACTGCTGCGACGCGCCCGACGTTGACGGTGACATACACGCCGCCCGTCTCATCGTGCCCGGCGGATCTTGACAACGGCAGCGGCAACGGCACGCCCGACGGCGGCGTTGATATCAACGACTTGCTCTACTTCCTCGTGCAGTTCGAGGCGGGCAGCGAGGACGCCGACTTGGACAACGGCAGCGGCACGGGGACGCCCGACGGCGGCGTGGATATCAACGACCTGCTGTATTTCCTGCTGCGGTTTGAGGGTGGGTGCTGAACCAGCAGCGCGAGAAGGCGATGCCGGGCTTACGCTCGTGCATGGGACGTGGCTCGTGGATCTCACAGATTGAGCGGTTGAGGCGGTTTCGCACGCCGCGGGCGATGGACCTGTCGATGGACCGCGCGCTGGGTGCGGAAGAGAAGCGACTCAAAAAGCAGACGCGTGTGGTGGGGGGCTTGGGCGAGAAGTGGGAGGAGATCCTGCCGCCGGAGTTGGCGCTGTCCAGCACGCCCGAGCGACTCAGCGGCGGCGTGCTGACGATCCGCACGGCGGATTCTGCAGCGCGGTTTGCGCTTGATCGGTGGTTGCGGTCGGGCGGTGAGCAGTTGGTGAAGGGCGCGTGCGCGGTTTCGGTGGTGCGGATCAGGTTGGTGTGACGCGCGCAGGGGCTGGCAAGGCCCCGCCTCACAGCCGTACGACGACGTCACACTCAGTGCGAGACTTCCACAGGCGTCGTGTCAGAACACCAAACCAGATCGCGCCGCCCAGCCCCAGACCGATTCCCAGGAGTCCGCCGAGATACTGTTCCAGCCAGTGGTCTGCGGGGAGAAATGCGAGGAAGGCCTTTCTTGGATCCGCCCCGGGAACAAGGGCAACTCGCTGCTGGCGCGCGTCCGCAACAACTCGCGCGGCTTCGGCCTCACTCATCGAGGCTCCAGATTGGTCGTTTGGAAAGACGCGATTCAGAACGTGCTCGGTTCCCCTGAAGCGGAAGCTGTAGGTTGCACCGAAGATCGTGGACGCAGAGCCCTTGATGCCGGCAATCCTGTAGAAGTTTATGTCAAGGCGGTCAAGTGGCACGCGTTCGACCGACGACTCCGCCGGTTGGGCCAGGGCAATGCGTCTTGTGGAGACAAGGTGATACGCCCCGCCTGCGGCGAGGCACAGCCCCAGAAGCGTGAGCACCGCGCCACATGCGGCGCGTCGAGTTGCGATCAGCATTCGTCTCTTCCTCGGTTGTGCGGCATGCGTGGCTATTTCACAAAGAGCGCCATCGCGACATCGTCTTCGTACCTGCCCGGCGCGACGCGGATTTCCTTCTTGCGCAGGCCTTCTTCGACAAAGCCGAGTGATTTGTAAAGATGTCGCGCCCGGGCGTTGCTCGCAAAGACGCCCAGTTCGATTTTCTCGATCGTGGGATGCGCGCGAGCCCAGTCGAGGAGGGCGACGATCATCGCTCGGCCCACGCCCTTGTCGCGATAGGGGAGCGCGACGGAGAGGCCAAAGCGGATCTTGTGGTTGACGCGCCGGCGTTCGCCGCCGGTCGCGAGGA
>Ga0209174_10001086_pt1 | contig 19555 bp, 16 predicted proteins | sample JI91814BDNA_FD_187505 | JGI IMG/M metagenome (GOLD analysis project Ga0209174, IMG submission 187505) | Wastewater effluent complex algal communities from Wisconsin, to seasonally profile nutrient transformation and Carbon sequestration -... | ecosystem: Engineered > WWTP > Effluent > Algae...
CCGACTGAAAGACATCGGTGCCACTTCCGTTATGCCCGCAGGAAGTCCGATCGGGTCAGGGCAGGGGATCCTCAATCCCAATAACCTGCGAATCATTCTGGAGAACCTCAAAGGCGACGATCCAGATTATCCAGTCATTGTTGATGCTGGAGTGGGAACAGCCAGCGATGTGGCCGTTGCCTTTGAACTTGGTGCTGATGGCGTGTTGCTCAACTCGGCCATTGCCTATGCCAGACACCCTATCCTCATGGCTGAAGCTATGAAACTAGCAGCCCTTGCAGGGCGAAAAGCGTATCTGGCCGGTCGAATGCCAAAGCGATTGTACGCCCAGGCAAGCAGCCCCGAAGCGGGCGTCATTACATCGCGACCTTGGTGAGCCCTATGCCATTACGCGAAGTGCCGATCGAATTTGAAGTGGACACCTTCCCCGCAGAAGTCGATCGACTGTTGCTCGATGCAGATGAACAGATCGAAGCCTTTTGGGATCTCTTCAAACAGCATAAAGTTCATCAATTTGTCGCCTCCGACTTTCGCTTGATTTGGGGTGCCATCGATTACATCAAGAGCAACAACCTTGCCGATGGCAACAGCTTTTGCGAATGGGGTTGTGGCTTCGCCGTTATTGCCGCACTCGCATCCCTGGCGGGCTTTAATTCTGTGGGTATCGAAGCGGAAGATCCGCTTATCGATGAAGCCAAAAAACTGCACAATCGCCACAATGTAGATGTGGAATTGTGGCAAGGAAATTTCTTACCACGCGGTGCCAAGGCCTTAGCGGAAAAAGGGCGATCCTACGTTTGCCTTCAAGCCGATCCACCTCCCGCCTATGAAAAATATGATATGCAAGTCGACGACTTTTCCGTTATCTTCGTTTATCCGTTTCCGGGCGAAGAGTTTTATATGCAGGACATTTTCGAACGCTTCGCCCGCCCCGGCGCCATACTCTTAATGTTCCTGGGCCCCTATCAGGTCGAAGCCTATCGAAAAGTGAGCCATCGTTAGCGAATCGCCAACTCTTTTCTTTAAGAGAACTCTCTATGGGAATGTTCGATTTTTTTCGTCGCAAGAAGAAAAACCAAAAGGTGGATCCCAAGGAAGACGAAAGCAGCACGCCTATGTTCTGTTTCGTACTCTGCGAAACGCCTGTGACGATCGAACCAAAGCGAGCAAACGAAGTCGTGCGTCGCATCTTAGGCAAAGACTATTCAGCAGATACATCCGATCCTAATATCGTGTCGATTCATCAGGGAAAAGAAGTCGCGGGTTTTTTAGCGATGATGCCCGCTCCGATACCGAATGAAGAAGCTGAGAATAACGCTGAAGATAATTTTCTCTGGCCCAATGGCCGCGAAGAAGTTGCCAAACATACATGCCATGTGATTGTGACCATTGCTGGTTCAGGCGATTATTCGCCCATCGAAGCTGTCGTCGCCATTGTGCGTCTCGCCCTGGTTGCACTTGACCTATACGATGGAATGGGCGTTTATTGGGGGCATGGTTCGGTATGCAACAATCGCGAAACATTCGAGAATTTCTGCGAAGATGTCTCGCCCGAACATGTCCCACTTCCCGCCGTAATGCGGTTTCAGTTCACCTCGGCCAATGACGACGAAGTTGCCCTCTATACATTGGGCATGAATCAATTCGGCTTGATGGACATCGAGGTAGATCACAGCAACATGGAACTAAGTGATCTCTTCGAATACGTTTGCAACGTAGCGCATTACTTGGTAACGACGGGAGCGGTCATCAAAGATGGCGATACGATTGGCTCGGATGAAAACGAACGAATTGTTGTTCGCCATCAACCGAGCATGATCGATAGCTCGCGCAAGGTTTACAAGATCTTATTTGAGTAAGGCCTACTTAGCTGTTGCACTTCGATTCCGTCAAACCTTGGCGTGCCAGCATACGACGCTGATAATCCCACAGCACACCCAATACAGCGCACGCGACTAATGCGCCTGAAAGCGTTGACCTCCATGGCTCAGCGATACTCAATCCCTCACAGAGTGTTCTGGCAACCAGTGAAGAAACAATGCCCGTGCAAACCGTAGGGATAATCAAATGGAAATTCAACATATTACCACCAAACAGAAGTGATCCAAAAGGTTAGCTTTCATTCGCAAACGCTGTAAATAACCGTACGTCAAAAAGGAACCTTCCTCCTCATTCTGGCGGCAGGTCCAATCTTTTGTAGAACAACTAGACCGCTACAACCCGAATAAACCCTACCAATCCTTCCCATGACGGGGCACCGCTATTGGGACGAGGTACCCGCCGAAGCGGTAGCCGCGCTTCATGCTGACGGAATCCGCCGGTACGATTCGAAAATTTCAGAGAAGATTTCGAAAAATCGAGTCGTTCCGTTTTGCTTACGATGTTGGCTATGCCTCAGCTTGCTAAATTCAACCGTGAGGAGCACAACATTTTTATGAACCCACTGCCCGATCTAACGCCCGAAGAACACTCGATCTACGAATGGCAAATGTGGGTCTCAAACTTCGGCGAGTTGGGACAACGCAAACTCAAAAACGGCTCCGTCTTGATTTCACGGTGCGGTGGCGTCGGGGGATTGGTGGCGCTGCAACTTGCGGCTGCTGGGATCGGTAAGATGCTTATTGCCCATGCTGGAAATGTCCGCCCAAGCGACCTCAATCGACAATTGCTGATGACTCATGATTGGATCGGTAAGCCTCGATCCGAATCAATAGCCAGACGCTTGAAGGAATTCAATCCTCGCCTTGATCTAACAGTAGTTGATCAAAACATCAGCGATGAAAATGCAGAGAACCTAGTCTCGCAAGTGGATATCGTGGTTGACTGCGCACCCTTGTTTCAAGAACGCTTTGCCATGAATCGTCAATGCGTCGCACAGCGAAAACCACTGGTTGAATGTGCCATGTACGAGCTAGAAGCGCAAATCACTTCTATCGTTCCTGGTCAAACTCCTTGCCTGCAATGCCTGTATCCCGAAATACCCGCCAACTGGAAGAGACAATTTCCAGTTTTTGGAGCGGTGTCAGGAACCATTGCCTGTATGGCGGCGATGGAAACGATCAAAATCATCGCTCAATTCGGTCAACCGCTACTTGGTAAACTGCTGAGATGCGACTTGAGCAATATGAGTTTTAAAACCTTACGTATCCAACGTCGTTCAGATTGTGAATGCTGTGCCCATCTGTAACGTTCGGGAAAACCAGAAATGACAAACGCGACGCCCTCGACATTAGTTATTTGGCAGATACCTGCGATGCTGCGCACTGCATCTCTCGGCAACGGTGAGGTCAAAGTTGTTATTCAACATGGAAGCTATAAAGAGGCGTTAGCGCAGCTCTTGGCCTTATATCCCAGTTTCGCGGACCATTTTGATTCCGAAACCGGCAAACCTCGATCGTATATTTCCATTTTTCACAATGACGAACAGTTAACCGACTTCTCGAACGTCACACTCCTTCAAAACCGCGACGAATTGTTGATTGTCCCTGCGTTGGCAGGAGGTTAAACATGACCATCCCGCTCACTTCGTCTGAACAAGCGCGTTACTCTCGGCACTTAATGCTCCCCGAGATTGGAGTAGCTGGTCAATCCAAACTCAAGACCAGCTCTGTATTGTTGATCGGTCTTGGAGGCCTTGGATCGCCGCTCGCTATGTATTTGGCAGCCGCTGGAATTGGACGCCTGGGTTTGGTCGATCCCGATCGAGTGGATTTATCGAACTTACAACGTCAAATCATCCATACCACCAACAGCGAAGGAATGCTCAAAGTTGACTCCGCTGCCGCTGCCATTCAGAACCTTAATCCGCACGTGGAAATTGAGCGATTTCCCGTTCGATTTGACATTAGCAATGCGGAAAAACTAACCTCCAATTACGATATCCTGATTGATGGAACCGACAACTTTGCCACCCGTTATCTTGTCAACGACATCGCGGTGATGCGTGGCAAGCCTAACATTTACGGCTCAATTCTGCGATTTGAAGGTCAAGCTACTGTCTTGAATTATAAAGGCGGCCCCTGTTATCGCTGTATCTTTCCGACTCCGCCACCCAATGGTTTAATCCCAAGCTGCGGCGAAGCTGGCGTCATGGGAGTTTTGCCTGGCTTAATCGGCTTGATACAGGCGACCGAGGCTATCAAGGTTCTACTGGGTGCCGAAGATACACTTCACGGTCGCCTCTTGTGTGTTGATGCCTGGCGCATGAAGTTCCGCGAGCTCAAGGTGCGCCGAAATCCAGAGTGCTTGGTCTGTGGTGACTCGCCCGCAATAGCATCCCTACAGATCGAAAACTATGTTGACTCATGCGAGTCGTCTACTCCTTCGAAAGCATCGTCCATTGAAAATCTGAACGTACTTGAGTTCAAGAAAATGCGGGATTCACAACAGCCCCATGTTCTCCTTGATGTCCGCGAAGAATTCGAATATCAAATCTGCAATCTTGGTGGAAAGCTCATTCCCCTATCTCAGCTGCACAGCCACCTCGATGAGCTCCCTCGTAATGAAATGATCGTCGTGCATTGCAAAGCGGGAGGACGCTCTGCAAAGGCCGTTAAACTGTTGAGTGAACAGGGCTTTCAACAGGTATTTAATTTAGAGGGAGGCATATTGGCTTGGATCGACCAAGTCGATCCAAGCCTCTCCAAGTACTAAGCTGACGAGACTTGAATGCACTCCTGGCTAGTCTTTGATTTTTCGCAAACGTACACCGCACACGGCAGGTGTTCCTCTGGATGTCGCGAGTTGAATCTTAAGCGATTCCCCTATTAGTACATTGCGAAAAATGGCACGCTGCTCAGCGGTGTTATTCCCATCTTTGGACTTCAATTCCACATGCTCTTTCTGATCGCACCCTTCGACTGTTACATCGAAAATGCTTTCCGAACTTGTCAACGATTTTGGCAAGGCAAAAATCAACTCCACATCATATCTTTGCTTTTCAATAGGTGCTGCGGTGCTTTCGACAATAGGCGCGGTAGTCAACTCTTTTTGTTCGGAGCCTGTATCAGGAATTTTCGCAGGAGCTTTCATGTGAAGAGTCATCTCCTTCACCCCAGTGAAGCCCGACGAAACTAACCAAGGCTGATCGGCGTCTGCATAGCGTGAAGAGTGATGGCGATACAGAGTTGCTTCTGCATTCATATCGATCGAAAAAGGTGGTGTCTCACCAGATTCATTCGGATACTCAATCCACAAGTCGCCTTCATGCGAACGTCGATCTCCGGGCGCACCTAAATTGATGGCGAGTGTTTCTACCTGCCGTATGTCAACCTTCGAGTTAACGTCAGGATGTACGCTCCACAATTCGACATCTGGAATATGGACTAGTGCCAAAGAGGTTTGGTTTTGGTACGAGCAGCTGCAGGTTCGAGTGTAATCAGGTGCGTTGAGAACACCGTTGGCGACGACCAAATTCGCCGTGCAACCGGAACGGAAACCACCAAAATTCCCCGTCCCAGATTCGCTATTAAGGTCGTAATATCCGGCTGCCCCCGAACGGAACGTGAGCAAATTTTCGCTGGCAATGATGCTGTTGCATCCGTACGCTCGAGTCATCTTCCATGGCTCAAATTGTCCAGTCAGAGGATTCTTTGTCATCTTCTGCTCGCCAGTGACGATGTTAAAGGCACCTGCCGATTCCGAGTAAGAATTGGTATTGGTGATCACCAAATCATTGTGTAACACGCAAGGTCCTGAGTACTTCAGCGTTTCTTTCTCCCAGACCACTTTGCCTGTTGTCGCATCATACACAGCCATCCCTTGCCCTACTTCATCAGCCAGGCGATCGCTGGCAGCAGCCCCAGCTTGTAATAACATCTTATGTTTTTCTGAATAGCCCAACCAAGTACCAAAAATCTTGTCGTTGATTTCCCACACGGGCCAGCCGGTTCGGTGATCCAAGGCAACGATTCGATACGATGTTGGTAAGTCCAATCCTCGACGCTTCATCGCATCTTCGATACGTTGAGGATTTTTATCTAGACAATAAATCCGCCCATCACCAGCAACGATACCATTGTGCCAAAAGCTATGTTTGGCATCGACTCTCCATAACAACTCGCCCGTAAATCGATTAAAGCCAACTAAACCAAGGCTGGCTGCACGATCTAAACTCTTCGTGCCAAAACCCGCTTTCGATGCTTTGAGTTCTTTATCTCCTTCAATTTCCAAGCCATGTCGATCTCGATACTTGGCAAATCCGATTCCACCAATGAGCACATCGTTGTAGACTCCGATGTAACCCCATTCCGAAGTGTCGCCATCGGAATTAGGGGGCAAGCGAATCTCAGTGAGATCATTACCGGACTGCGGGTCAATGATCTTACATGTGTCGCCCACAACGAGATAAATGCGTTCTTCGGTGACAACATAGTTCGTCCCGCGACCGTTTGCTCCAGGAATGTGGACTTGGTTGTATTTGGGATCGAGCGGTGTATTTTCGTAGGTTGAATCGAAATACACATCGTAGGTTCCGAGGTCGTCGAAGTTTCGTTTCCAAAGCACTCGACCTGTATATACGTCGCGGGCGCTCAGACTATTCATCCCCTCAATAAACAGCCTGCCACCGACCACTTGTTCGGGAGGCCCATGACCATGTCGCGGCAAAACATCGAGGTTGCTGCTGGCTCCAAACCATAAAACACCTAACGGCAGTTTAACTCGGCTATCATTCGACTTAATCGAATTCGCCACATCACCGTATTGGTGTGTCCAATCGGCTGCACCAGGCAATTTTCCAGTGCGATATACCATAACTCCAGATTCGATCACTTTGATTTCAGCTTGTTCCAGTTGCAGTGCACGAATCGAGTCTGCAACGGACTCGGGGTTGTTTTTTGCAAGCACAATCATAGCGCCTCCATATGGGCGAACTGCCGTGTAGATACCCTTTAATACCTCGGTCTGCGATTTTTCTGTCGTGCCTTCTGACACAACAACTAAATTGCCCGTGTACTGTGGCGGCCGAAACTCGTGAGCCTCCGTCTGAAAGAGCGAAACGTTTCTTCCGCTCTGATAATGGTCCAAGTGACCGCGCAACTCATTCACATCAACACCAGGTGGAACAACAACGGACCATTGCTCAAACGGTGATAACTCACCAATGGCTGCTAATTGCTCTTTGCTGCAATCGCCGAACCAATATGCGTAGCCTTGGGCATCGCAAAGACTTAGCAGACGATACAACTTTTGTCGTTCTTCTACTCGAGCTGGGCTGATTCGTTCCGATGTCAATTCGGCCACTGTAATTTCTCCGTCGCTCGACGGCGTAACCTGTTCTTTTGCAGTTCCCAAACCGAATGCGGAGATACCACCCATTTCATCAACAGCGATCACCGTTTGATTGGCAACAATAACGCGGCCAAGCGGGAAGCGGGATGGAACGGCTTGAATCACTTCGCCTTTGACTGCCAACCCTGCTTCATTCGAAGCCAACCGAATGATCTGAAACGCATGAAGCCCAACAGCCACAAGATGATCTTTGGCTAATAGCAAGTCCTGAGTTCCATCGGCTTCGATTTCGCCTACCACTTCGCGTTCTGTGTCTATGGACAAGTTAGCGGCATAGACACGAATAACTTTACGATTACCAGCCTGTTCCGCAGAATAAATCAACTTCTCCGTGATGACGGGCTCATTCGGTACAAATGCCGTTTTGAGACCTGTTTCCAGATCGAAGGCACGTGTTCCTTTGTTTCGCGTATGCACATAAAAATGCTTTTGATCGGCGGCCACAAAAGCACCCCCCGTCCCCTTACCGCCAGCATTGATCTCAAAATATTTCAATTGACCGGTTGTTCGGTCAAAAACCGCAGGCACACTCCGTCCGCCGGGCACAACCAGATATTTGTCGGTCGCTACTAGAAATCCTTGTGGTGCAACGCCCGCAAAAGCAGGAGCACTATGAGGCTGCTTGATGTACTGCGAGCCTGTACTATCATTGATCCATTTCACTGTGCCCGACTCAGCATCGAGTGCGCAGACAAAAGTGCCCATGAATGGCCAGATACTGCTTGCAAAGTAGACCGTATTATCACGAACGGTCGGACCACCACGAGCAGGCCACGCAGAGATGACTCGTCGATTGCCGATTACTTTTTGCGAACTTGGGGCAGGGGAGTATTTCCAAAGCAATCGCCCATCTGCAGCATCCAACGAATAGAGATAACCATCATCACTGACGACAAAGAGTTTGTGATTCCAGCCAACGGGTGCGAATCGAATAGGTCCTTCCGCATGAAAGGTCCACAACTCCCTACCCGTACTAACATCGAAAGCCATCAACTTCGATTCGTCGTTGAAAGCGATAAACAATTTCCCGTCCAACGCAACGGGCTCGAACTGTTTATCAAACGTCATTAGATCGAGATTGAGTGGATCATCCCAAGCTTGAACTCGTGGAGTGAAGCGTTTTTCCCATAACAGAGAGTACTCATTTGGTAACGAGTTGCTCGACGCATTTGTCCGATGATTATCATAGCGCCATTGTGGCCAATCTTCAGCAGCCTCATTCCCCATCGCTGCCAAGTTAGCGCACGCTAAACCGAGCAAAAACAACCAGATCATTTTCATACTTTTACTCGCTCAACACAGAATAGCGTCCTCGGCGCAACATCGGAATCAATCACTTTTTGCGTCCGGGAGGTACCTTCAGCAATTTGGGCTGTGCTCCAGTACCGGGAATGGGCTGACTGATAAATACATCACCGACCGCCTGTTCCCACGAATGCTCCAACAACAGATCAAAGCCTGGATTCTGTTCTTTAACCTGACATGAGCATGGTCCACAAATAAACTTTGATGCACCGCGAATTGTGTCGCCATTGATACCCTTGCCAACTAACGCGTATAAGACTAGACCTCGGCCGAAGACAGGGAATGCAACTGGCTCATCGAAATCCATCAAATCAGACTCACTGTTGAGCAGACTCTCAATGAGAAACTTCTCTTGTGGGTCTTTGCGGCTCAAACTCAATACTGAGAAATCGACCCGTAGTTTGATCTTTACACTCTCCAATATCTCAGGCTTGATTTCCATTTCTTCAGCCGAAGGAAGCTTAAGCCATTCTTCGTCCAGGGCGAGTTGTTTTTCGATGGTCTCGCGAGCGGCCTGATCTTTCGCCGTATCACCTGATTCGAGCAAGACCCACACAGCGGATTCGCCAGCTGACAATCTAGCGGCGATCTCGTGGCGCACAGGCGACTTGACCATCGCCGAAAAAGCACCGGACTGAAGAGGAGCAGTGTAGGCTATCGTTCCTCGTAGGTCCGATTTCTCAGGGTAGTAAGCAACAACAATTCCTTTGTCGCTCGCCGTGTTCTTCCATAGCTTAAGTAGATCGGCGGGTAACGATTCGTCCGCTTTCTTCCAATCGATTTGCAAGAGCTTACCAATAGAGTCGCTATCGTTTCCCATCAAGCCCAGCTTTTCGTCTTCACTCATTTCGGACGGTGTAATAATCACAACTGGGTATGCTTCGGGGTTCCAACGTTCAAGAGCATATCGAAACACCGGAACTTGACAGGCAAACAAAACCGACGCACTGACGCAAACAACAAAGGCAGTTAACCTTACCAGCCACTTTGTTCGGAGCGTAAAGCGATTCATTCTCATAAATTTATTCCAATGCAAAGAGACCAAGGATTGCAAAGTGCCGAATTACTCAGTTGCACCAATACCTTCGCTGGCATCCTCTCTGATAATTTCAATAGCCGCCATCTTCATTGGAGGCGCTTTCTCGTCGTATTTGGCATCGAATACAAGTTTACCATCAACTTCAACGCCGTTAAATTCTCGCACGATGACAACCGTCTTTCTATCCGAGTCCGTCAACGTGGACACAGTGCCCGCCGACGGTTTTCCTTGCCACTCCACAGATAGATTTTTGACCGCTTCGACGTCGGCATCCACAAAGTAGAGCTTGACACTATACTTCGCCCCCGTTGGATCTTCTGGACCGAGCAACTCAGCTTCAAAATGTTCGAGTTGAGTGGCTGCTGACGCAAAGAGCCATGGCGTGATCGTTTTTGGCAAATCTACGCTATCTTCGTTGTTGCTGATCCAATTTCCTCCCGGAGCCAGCCGCGGCTTAATATCGAAGCTAAACTCCAATCTTCCAACCGAATGAGGGCGAGGAAAACCAAGCCATTCGCGACGTTGTTCGTCGAGTCGATCACCCGGACCACCTAGATTGATACCCAAACGTTTTACTGGAGTATTCGGACCAACAGCACTTAAAATACCCCATGCTGAATTGTCCGACTTCGGTTCCATCACAACAGTCGAGGCAATGGAAAATTGGCAGACGCATCCAGCACTTGCTTCTGGAATCATAACCAAGCCATTACCGGGAATCGCATTGATCCAACATCCTAAACGCTGTCCCGCAAAATGCTGCGTGCCTGAATCCTTATAAAGATCGTAGTAACCAATAAAACCAGAGCGGAAGAACATCATGTTCGGAGTTGCGGTAATGATTCCGCAATGATGACCTGGACGACTAAATCGCCAATCGTCACTTTCACCCGTTACTGGATGCTGCCTCTTCTTTGGTACCCCTGACTTCAATTCGAATGCCCAAGGTTCTGCGTAAACGTATTCACCAATCACAGCTGGGCGATTCATGTAGTTTGCGTTCTTCGACCACAATGGCTTGCCTGTGTTGGCTTCCAAAACGATAAGCTTACGCTTCTCAAATTCGCCCGACAAAAACTGTTTCCAATAATGCCCGTTCGCATTCGCACCACAGAGCAACAAACAACCATCCGAGTAGATGACAGTGAGACTTCCACCCCCGGCTGAAACATTGGTAGTATCTGTAACGTCAACGGGTTGCTCCCAAATCTTTTGGCCCGTAGCGCGGTCCAAGCATACCGCTTTCCGCATATCGAGCTTTTTCATATCCTCTTCTGCTTTGGCCGCAGCTTCACCAGTGAGCTCTTTAAGGTCTCCCTTATCTCGACGGTACAGTTCTTGACGTTCTTCCGAACTCAACGTGCTTTCGATAAAGAAGACATGTTGAGGACTTAGTGCGATAGTGGTGTGCAGTATATTGTCACCGCGATAAATCCACTGAAGTTCTTTCGAATCGGTAGCGTAGGCAAAAATCCCATCGGTTTGCGTTGATACCGTTACACCTCGGCGGCGCATCTTTTCTTCGAGTTCTTTTCGAATCGTGCTGGTACCAAATAGCTGCTTGCCATCATTGGCAACATAAGCCCAAGCTCGCTCGATTCCATCAGGCGAAGGAGGTGTTTTGAACGTATGCACTACAGCACCTGTTGCGGCGTCCAAAGCTTGACAGGTATCGTTAATCGCCATAAATAACGTGTCATCATTGGCACACAAATTGTGCGTTTCTCGGTTGTTGAAAACGCCAGTTCGTATCGCTCCAGGATTTTCAAAACTCCACAGGAAATTTCCGTTGTAGGCATCATAGGCCATGATGCTGTCAGTCCCTTGAATGAACATTCTGCCGTTGGTCGACAAAGGTGCTCCCGCAGCTTCGTGGCGGTTGATCATCGTGCTGGGTCCCGGATCACCATACCACAGCACCCCTAATCCCTCTTTAACGCGCAAGTCATTAGACATCGAAGTGTTGGCGATGTTCCCGTATTGATGCGTCCATTCACCAGCTCCTGGCAGCTTACCGCGACGCAAGAATCCCAGATTTGAATTGAGATTAAGTTCACCTTCATTCAACGTGTATAGAGACGTTAGCCAGGCATCGGTCTCTTGCTTCTGCGTTTTAGTCCCTACATTTCTTTCAGCTAACACCATCCCACCACAAGGCTTCAAGAATCGAGCGATATCCTGTGGTTCGAAGTGCCATACTCCGTTTAACAGTTGCGTTTCGGAAAGAATCAAATTGGCAAAATAATTGGACAGAGGCAGATTTTCGTAAGGCAAGTTCAACACCGTAATTCGCGTGGCGTGCACTCCAGCCTTTTCGTACAAACTTCGCAATTGGTCGCATTTTTCGGCATTTGGCTCGATGCAATACACATTGAGTTGGCTTTGGCGAATCAATTCCAAAGCGAGCCTCCCTTCATCGCTACCGAGTAGCAAACAATAGCCGCTTTTTTGCCCACTTACTTTCAAAACATTTTCGGCGATTTCACGAATGCGTTTTGCTTTTTCGTCTTGAGAAAATGGATCCGAATAAGGCTCGGGCCAAGCTGAGACCTGCTCGGTTTTTTCAGTCCGAAAAGCGTAGACAGTTCCTTCATCCGTGCTGACCATCAACGTTCGGTCGTTCGCAGCAAGCCCCATCGCGTTCCCGCGAACCGCTGTTTCCCATTTCTTTTCACCTGACTGTCGATCCAAGGCAACTACTCGATCTTTGCCACCAACAATTACCAAATCGTGGGTTGCAATCATCGCTCCATCAAGATCGCATGGAAATTCCCAAATCAAACCGACACCTTTGTACTCTTCAATCTTCCGTTCAGCTTCTGCGAGCTTTTCCGGTTCCTTGCGAAGATTGCGAGACTTCAAGAACCATTCTTGCTTGAGCTTACTGGCCTGTGCATGTTCTTTACGATCAACGCTAAATACTTTTTCGCCATCAAGCAGATAGGCTTTGTCATCGGCTAGAACTATGAGGCGGCCTGAAATGTAACCTTCGCCGAGTTCTCCAGTGTTTTCGTCCATGGCCAAAAAGTGGTGAGGCCCACCGGCGTAGATCTGACCATCTCCCAATACGGCCTTTGTACCACCGACAACACCCCCAGCATCCGTGCGCCATGAATACTTGCGTTGGAAGATGATTTCGCCTGTCGCTTTGGATACAGCCACAGGAAGTGAACGACCGGAAGGAACAAACAGCGTCTTTTCATTCGCCAAGAGATAACCCTGTGGCGAAAGATCGTTGCGGCCTGCATCGGCTTGGCTGATTCGATCATTTTTCCAAATGATTTTTCCGGTCTTGGCGTCGGCCGCACAGAGAAAAACTTCTTCGTGCGGAAACACACCGGCTCCGAAATACGCCACTTCGCCATCGATAAGCACGCCCGTTCGAACAGGCCAACGCGAAATCATTTCACCGCGAGCTAATAAGCGATCATCTTTGGGACCAACCTGATATTTCCAAACCAAATCACCAGTTGTTGCCTCAAGACAATAAACAGAACCATCGTCCGATCCGAAATAGACATTTCCGAATGCATAGGCAGGAGCAAGTCGAATAGGCCCTTCAGTGAAAAAACTCCACAGCTCTTTGCCTGTTTTTTCATCTCGACAATAAAGGCGATGATCCACCGTGCTGCCAAAATAAACTCGTCCATCTACGAGCAGCATTTGCGGTGCGGCGTCAAAGGTGACGCGAGGCAACATAATATGCCCCTCGATGGGAGTCGTTCGCGAACCAGACCATGCCTTCTCTGGTTTGGCCGAAGATTGATACATCCAATGGAGATGGAGGTTAGCACCTAAATTATTGGCTTGAAATCCCGACCGGGCCTTGTCGCCTAGATAATTGGACCAATCTCCAGCGACAACCCAACAAGATGTAAACACACACCATATCGCCAACAAGCAGAATAGCGATCGTGCCATAAAATGTTGCTCCCAGCACAGCGTCTCAAATCCTTCCTGCTCCACACAGAAAGGCTTGAATATAGACCGCAGTTTAGCAATGTTTTGGCGAGGTTCATCCCTCAAATCTGAAGTTCATCGTTATTTCAAACTTCATTCGCTTTCATTCCCCAAGATTTCCCCTACCATTAAAAGATCTGTACGGTTGACTGGCCAATGTTCGATGGCCCAAGGTTCGATGGCGGGGGATCAGCAAATGTCGAAAACTGTTCTATTCATGATTGGCTCGATAATCCTCGTAGCGGGCATGGTGTACTGGCTCTTTAACAATGAACGATCGGTAGGCCGACCTACAGCCTCAAATGACTCGAAGCCAAACCCAACCGAGGGCACCAAATCCGGTGAGTCCGAAGTCATTCTGCTCTGTGCTGCGAGTAACCAATCGGTCATCGAACAAATCCGCAAGCAATACGAAGACGAGACGGGTCGAAAAATTTCGGTCCAGTATGGAAACTCACAATCCTTGTTGGCTCAGTTGGAAATTTCAAAGCGCGGTGATCTGTACCTACCTGCCGATGAGAGTTTCCTCGATAACGCAAAAGAAAAGAAGTTGGTCGAGGAAGTCATTCCGATTGCCACCATGCCGATCGGTTTGGTCGTGAAGAAGGGAAATCCGAAACAAATTAAAACGCTGGCCGATCTCAAACGAAATGATGTGCGCCTGGTACAAGCCGACCCTGAAGCAGCGGCCGTAACCAAAGTAGCTCGCCGCATACTAGAGAAGTCAGGTGAATGGGAAGCAATCAAGGAAGCAACGAAAGCGTTTCGCTCTACAGTTACCGAGGTTGCCACGGATGTCGAAATTGGCGCTGCTGATGTCGGTATTGTGTATAGCCCAGTCCTTGTCCCATTCACCAACCTTGAGTTTGTGCCGATCGCCGAGTTGGAAGAGGGCATTTCACAAGTTTCACTGGGAATAACTGCGTCGACCAATCAACCATCTGCCGCACTACACTTTGCTCGATACATCGCCGCCAATGACAGAGGCTTAAAGACTTACCAACAGCAAGGATTTACAGTCGGAATGGGTGACACTTGGGCCGATGTACCCGAATTGACCATTTACGCAGGCTCGATGTTGCGACCCGCTATCGAAGAATCAATCGTGGACTTCGAAGCACGTGAAGGCGTCAAAGTTTCCCGATCTTACAATGGTTGCGGAATTCTAGTTGCACAAATGAAAGCGGGCCAGATACCAGATGCTTATTTCGCATGCGACATGGAATTTATGTCCCAAGTAACAGACATCTTTCCGGAAGCAACCGAAGTTTCGCAAAATGAATTAGTAATCCTTGTCCCAAAAGGCAACCCCAACAAAGTTGCCTCGTTACGCGACCTAACGAAACCTGGATTGCGCGTTGGTATCGGCCACGAAAAGCAATGTGCGATGGGATGGATCACACAAAATACTTTTCGCGAATCTGGCATGCAACAAGAATTGATGTCCAATGTCGCAGTGCAATTGCCAACTGGTGATTTGCTGGTTAATGAATTACGCATTGGCTCACTCGACGCAGCCGTAGCTTATCTGAGCAACGCTGCAGGAGCAGCCGAGTTCTTGGACGCTGTTGAAATCCAAGGTATACCTTGCTCGACGGCCATCCAACCTTGGAGTGTTGCGAAGAACTCGAAATATCCGCTATTGGCGGACCGACTCTTTCAGAAAATCTGCTCCGCAGAAAGCCAAGAGGTCTTCGTCTCGGAAGGATTCCAATGGCAACTGGGTTCCAAGCAAGTTAACGTCCCCAAAACAACAACCACGCAGGAAACAACTGCACCAGCAGTGAGCGACAAGGAATGAAAACACTGAGGCAAAGCCATACTCGCAAATGGCGAGATGGTATTTTTTTTCTGGTAATGGGAGGCCTTTCTTCTTCCTTTATCGTGTTGATTATCTTGCTGCTTATTGCGGACATCACGTTCACTTCGTTCACTGAATTCCGCAATGCACTAGCCAAACCCGAAATTCAAGCTGCCTTTAAGCTCACCATGGCGAGCTGTACGGTAGCAGCGATCATGTCCGTGTGGGTTGCTACTCCTCTCGGCTATATTTTGTCGCGTTATCGATTCATCGGACATAGACTCATTGATACGATCGTTGACATTCCCATCGTACTCCCGCCACTGGTTTTGGGCTTAAGCTTGCTGATCTTGTTTCATCAACCCTTCCCATTTTCGAAGTGGTTTGGTGAAGGCTTCATTTTGGATGAGTTTCTTCGTCAAACCCTTCGCTTTCCGGTCTCGTTTAGTTGGCCAGCGGTGATCTTGGCTCAATTCACCGTATCGTGTGCGTTTGCTGTACGCACGATGCGAGTCACATTCGACCAAATCAATCCCCGAGCCGAAGATGTAGCTCGAACACTAGGCTGCTCACGTGCAGGCGCATTTTTGCGGATCGCATTACCCCAGGCGATGCGTGGCATGATTACGGCTGGTACGATTGCTTGGGCGCGGGCTTTGGGCGAATTTGGGCCGATCTTGGTCTTTGCAGGTTCGACGCGTTTTCGTACGGAAGTTTTATCGACGACCGTCTTTCTTGAACTGAGTGTTGGCCAACTAGATGCAGCCGTGGCCGTTTCACTGCTGATGGTTGCGATGGCGGTTGTTGTGCTGGTCGTATTGCGAGCAATCGGAGCAGGACTTAACGGATGATCGAAGTTCAGGATCTTACGGTTCGCCAAGGCACTTTTACACTCCCCAAGATTTCGTTTCGAATTGAGCGAGGCCAGTATGCAGTCTTGATGGGCAAATCGGGTACTGGGAAAACGACGATCCTGGAAGCGATCTGTGGCTTACGAAAAATCTCCAGCGGCAAAGTTTGGATCGAAGATGTCGAGGTAACCAACTGGTCTCCCGCTGATCGAAACATTGGTTACATGCCGCAAGACCTTGCGTTGTTTCCGACACTAAGCGTCAAAGAGAATTTAGCATTTGCTTTAGATATCCGCCGGGTACCTGCAAAAAAACGCGACGAGAAAGTTGCCTTCTTAGCCAATATGTTAGGCCTAGAACATTTGCTAAAACGCAGGGTTCAAGGCTTGAGTGGCGGTGAAGCACAGCGTGTTGCACTAGGCCGAGCACTCTCGTTTGACCCAAGTGTGTTACTTCTCGATGAACCACTGAGCGCACTCGATGCGATAACACACACTACTTCGCAAAAGTTGCTAAAAGACCTCAATCGCCAAACAGGCGTCGCCGTACTTCACGTCACTCATAATCAAGCTGAAGCTGATGCATTAGCCGATATTTGCATTCGGTTGCCAGAGGTTATTCAATCCGAATTATGAGCCCCTGGTCGTCACTCGGCTTGTCGCTGTGCATCATAGGAGGTTCCGACTTGCGTGAAGCTGTAGGGGCTCATGATGGTGGTGTTGTAGGGTGTGTGACGCGGTCTATGCCTATGGTTTTGTAGCGAGTTTGGTTCTATCGAAGGTATCGATATCACGCTGAGTTTGTTCGACCGCAAAACACACCGCGCGTTGGACGTGACATTGCGCGTTGGTCTAGCCTGCAATCGATGTTTACATGGCGCACAGCGTTTAGATGAAATGATGCTGTAGTGATATTATCAGGCCCAACCGGCAAGAAGCAAATGAATTGTGCTGTAAAATCATTGATATTGAGCAGTTGCGCGGATCGCCATTAGCCGATGGCCTTAGCCACGGTTTTACTTTTCCAACGGTACACCGTCGCATTCTCGCTGGACGTGTGACGAGGCGGGAGCCTCGATGGCAGGGCGTTACTAGGCAGAGCCTAGTAACGAGTCGAAATCGATGGTTCGATGAGCTGTTGGATGTTGAAGATCGCGCTGTTGGTGGTTGCTTATCTGAATCAACAGCGTCTTTCAACATTGGCGTTGAGTGTCGACATTGAAGTGATCAAGGCTGCAATGCAACAAGTGATCCATCGTTTGCAAGCCGAAGCGATGTTAAGGCTCTCGCTGTTTGCATTCTGTGTTCACTTTGCAATCTGCGTTTACGGGCGATAGATTCCTGTTTCAAACTTCGAACTTCTCACTTCAAATTTCCGCTGGTAGACTTCGCGAAATCTTTAAGGCACACAAACCAGGAAGGGTCCTAGGAAGCATCACTTTGTCACGGCGTCTTTACCCTTAGTGGCTCAAGGATCCGTCGGGAGGGTAGTTCTGGGAAGTCCGTCAGCGGGAAGATCTTTGTTCTTAAATAAGTCCAGGGCGAAGCCTTGTGCATGAAAGTGTTTCAGTTTGACATTCTCCTTCGTTGAAACTTCTTCAAGGAATTTGCGTACCATACGAGCTAGATCCGTATCTTTTTTTCCAGAATGATAGTGAATTTCTGTCCAAAGATCATTTGCTAGTCCATTGGTTACTGTTGTAGAAAGGGTTTGGTAATCCACTTTGTTATTGTCCAATCTTATCTCACCTGAATCTTTGACGGTTACGCTTAGGACTACGTCATGTTGTTTACTTGCTCTATTCTTGCTCGTCATTTTGTTGCAACCTGCGAGGAAAGAAATTGAGACCAGGATCGTTAAAGTAAGAATAGCATTTATGCAACATGACAATCTAGTTTCAAGAAAAAAACTCATAGGATGACTCACTGTCGTGGTGGTAGGGTTGGGCGACGTCCATAATTGCTTTTGCAACAACACATTTTGCTAATCAGTTGATCCTTTCCGAAATAATCGGGTTCTTGGTTAGGTGATTTCCAAATATCGGGATTGTCACATATATCATGATCCGAGTTGTTTGGAGCCCGACAATCCTGATACTTGTATTCTTTTCCCGCGCACTTTATGAAATGAAGGTCAATGAGAGAAGGTTTCTTGGGGTCCAATGGTACACTTAATTGCTGATGGAGCCAACGAATGAGGTCGAAGAGGTTAAGATGAAGCATGTCATCAGGCCAATCGCATCTCACTTCTCGTATTTTCTTTTGTTCACATTGCCAAACTAGCACTCGAAAAATGTCGCGTCCGTGTTTTTCTTCATGCTCTAGCGAAATATACAAATAGCCCATCGCACATTGCTTGTCGCCACACTTAGCTTTGCAATCAGATGCTCCAACTCCCAAGATACAGTCGAATCCCATCCCTTGAGCCATATCGAATACGGAGTTTGCAGGTTGAATGATAACCCCTTTTCCGAGTGCGAACCCCGCGCAGCTTACCCATTCTGGCTCAACTATCACTGGCGGCTCAGCAAAAAAAGCCCGGTCGGGTCGACCGAGTTTAATGTGTTGCTGATTGCTAATTCAAAGAGATTAAAGTTCTTACCCAAATAACCATGGGATCTCTGCTACAAAAACGCCCTACCGTCGCTTCGTACATTCTCGCCCGGTAGTGATACAGACCCAGAACTCCATCCCATTCACGCCCCGTGTACGTGTAACGATTTCCTATTGCGGATGACGTTCTCACGGTACCCGATCCATCGGTAACGGTCGGTAAGCCATAGACTGTGTAATCGTAGCGTTCGGTGGCAGCACCAGTGGAATCGGTGCAAGCGACGATCGAGTATTGTTGATCGACTTGCACAAATACAGTCGTTGAGCCCGAGGCCGTACGAGCCACACGACGACCGAGTGCGTCATAGGTCGTTCCGGCTTGCGTGAAGCTATAGGGGCTCATGATGGTGATGTTGTAGGGTGTGTGACGCGGTCTATGCCTATGGTTTTGTAGCGAGTTTGGTTCTATCGAAGGTATCGATATCACGCTGAGTTTGTTCGACCGCAAAACACACCGCGAGTTGGACGTGACATTGCGCGTTGGTCTAGCCTGCAATCGATGTTTGCATGTCACACAGCGTTTAGATGAGATGATGTTATAGTGATATTAGCAGGCCCAACCGGCAAGAAGCAAATGAATTGTGCTGTAATACAATTGATATTGAGTGGTGAGCGCAGCGCCATCAGCCGATGGCCTTAGCCACGGTTTTACTTTTCCAACGGTACACCGTCGCATTCTCGCTGGACGTGTGACGAG
>Ga0209174_10001090_pt1 | contig 19534 bp, 22 predicted proteins | sample JI91814BDNA_FD_187505 | JGI IMG/M metagenome (GOLD analysis project Ga0209174, IMG submission 187505) | Wastewater effluent complex algal communities from Wisconsin, to seasonally profile nutrient transformation and Carbon sequestration -... | ecosystem: Engineered > WWTP > Effluent > Algae...
GAGCGTTGGCGTGTTCGACGGCGAGCGCCTCGCCGGCGCGGCCGAGGTGTTCGGGGCGCGACGTGCTGACGGGGCGGTGCACACGGCATACGGCAATCGCGGCATCGGGAGCTGGCTCGCGGCGTGGACCGAGGATCTCGCGAGACGCGAGGGCGGGTCGCTTGTCGGGCAATCACGATTCGCCGGCGGCGGGGGCGACCGGCTGCTGCGCGGGCGGGGCTATCGCGAGATCTGGACCTCCTGGGTGCTGGAAGTGCCGGCCGCGACCCCGATCGAGCCCCAGTCGCTACCGCCGGGCTACGAGCTGCGCACCTTCGTGCCGGGGCGGGACGAGGACATCGCCTACCGACTGATCGAAGATGCCTTCAACGAGTGGCCGGATCGCACCCCGCAGACGTATACCGATTGGCAGCCTCGCATCCTCGGTCGCCGCGGCTTCGAGCCCTGGCAGGTCCGCTTCGCGGTGGACGGCGACCGCACTCCCGTCGCGGTGGCCTGCACCATCCTTGACGTCGCGGACTGTGCCCACGTCGACCAGATCGCGGTCCGGGCCGACCGGCGCGGGCTCGGCCTGGCGCGCGCACTACTCGTCGATGCCTTCGAGAACGGCCGGGTGCGCGGAGCGATTCGTAGCGATCTGTCGACGGACTCCCGCACCGGCGCACTCGGGCTCTATCTGCGCGTCGGCATGACCATCACCCAGACCTGGCACCACCTCGGGCTCGACCTCTGAGCGCGCTTCAGGGCGCGACGGGATCGGTGACGTCGGCCCGCTCGGCGCCGAGCGCCGCAACCATGGCATCGGCGTCAACCGTGACGGCGACGCCGTGCGCGCCCGCGCCCATCGAGATCGGACGACCCGTGATCGTCACGTCCGCGAGCACTGGCCAGGAATGCTCACTGCCGAAAGGCGTGATCGTTCCACGCTCGTATCCCGTTGCCGCCCTTGCCGTTTCGGCATCGGGCATGGACAGCCTGTTCACCCTGAGGTGGGCGCGCAGCTTCGGCCAGGAGATCTCGCGATCGCCCGGGACCAGGACGAAAACGTAGTCGCCCTCGGCACGCCGGATCACGAGCGTCTTGATGATGTCGGCGGGTGTCACCCCGCGCGCGCCGGCGGCCTCCGCGAGCGAGCCGACGCGCCCGTGGCGGGTGACGGCATACGGCAGTCCGTATGCCGCGAGCGCACCGATCGCGCGCGACTCGCCGTCACTCATCCGGCGTCAGGAAGTTCACCAACTCGACGTACTCATCGCTCGCGGCGTCCGCGTCGAGCCCGCGCAACTGGGCCCACGCGTCATATTTGGCGCGGCCGACAAAGTTGGTGAAGCCCGGGCGTGAGCCGGTCACATCGCCCTCGGTTGCCTGCTTATAGAGGGCGTAGAGCCGCAGCTTGGTGTCATTGCCCGGGTCGTCGGTCAGGGCGGACACCGCGTCGACGGCGGCCTGGAAGTCAGCGTCAGATGCCATGGCGGTCAATGTAGCCGCACTGACCACCCTCGGGGGCGGGTGGCGTGGCCCGGCTGGGGCCAGTGGCACGGTCTGGCCACTGCACCTGGGAAACTTGATCCCGCACAGGCTTGAAGCGGCCGAAGTCCACGGCCTGGGCAGCCGGAGTGAAAGTAGGAACGGGCGATGCCGGTGGAGCGAAAGCGTGGCGCGGTGGATGTGGCGCGAGCCCGGGCGGCCCTCGCCCTGCGCAGCCAGGTGGCGGGGAGCAACCCCGATGCCCGCGCAGCCCGCGTGTGGGGAGTGAGCGGGCCCCGCTGGTTCACCCCGGCGGATCCGATCTGGCGGGTGCACGCGGACGCGTCGATGTTCGTCGGCGGCATCCGCTCGCTGCTGTTGCAGAGTCTGCACCCGCTCGCGATGGCCGGCGTTGATCAGCACTCCTCGTATCAATCCGACCCGTGGACGCGCGTCCAGAACACGTCAGGCTTCATCACGATGACGACCTTCGGCACGATCGCGAATGCCGAGCAGTCCATTGCCGCCGTCCGCGCGATCCACGATCGGGTGCACGGCGTCGCCGCCGACGGCCGGACGTATGACGCCAATGACCCACATTTGCTGCTCTGGGTGCACGTCGCCGAGATCGAGACCTTCCTGACCTGCTATCAGGCGTATGGACGCGCCCCGTTGAGCGCAGCCGACGCAGACACCTATGTCGCCCAAACCGCCGTCGTGGCAACGAAACTCGGCGTCGTCGACCCACCCATGTCGGTTGTCGATCTGACGGCGACGATCGAGGCATTCCGTCGGGAACTGGCCCTCACCCCCGGCGCCGCGGCGGCCTGCCGCTTCTTGCGCAGCGAAACGCCGCTCCCCCGGGCGGCCAAACTCCCGTATGCCGCGCTCGTCAGCGCCGCCGTCGCTACCCTCCCGGCGTGGGCGCGCGATCTGCTGGAGCTGCCGGTCCACCCGGTTCGGGATGCCGCCACGATCCGACTGGTCGGTCGGCCAGCCGTTGCCACAGTGCGCTGGCTGCTCGACCATCCGTCGGTTGCCAAGGACCGCGTGCTCGGGCACGCCGATCGCTAGCTTCCGACCTCGACGCTTGCCTTGTGACGGGTGGCGCTGAGGGGACGTGAGTGGCCGCGAAACCTGGTGACCGCTAATCCCCCACGGCTGTGTTCCCCCGCCTACGTTGAAGGCAAGGGGATCCCCACGAAAAGGAGCTCGACATGCGTGGATCTGGACTCATCTGGACGATCGTCGGCGTGCTGCTGATCATCGTGTTGCTCATGTGGATCATGGCCCGTACCTGATTCCATACACGCCGGTGCCTTCCCAACTCGGGGGCGGCATCGTCTGTGTCAGCACTCGAGCCGGATGCCACGGGAATGGAACGCCGGCCCGGCACGTCGAGTGGTGGTGACACGCCGATGGCGAGGATCGGCATACGGCGTGTCGCCGACTGTCGACCTTTCCGAGTGACCCGGCTCGGCCCCCCGTCAGCCGAGCGCGGTCACTGGAGCTTGAGCCACTCCTCGGCCACCTGCACCGCGTTCAGCGCGGCGCCCTTGCGCAGGTTGTCACCCACCACAAAAAGGTTGAGGCCCTTGCCCTCCGGCGCCGCCTGGTCGGCGCGGACCCGGCCGACGAACACCTCGTCGCGGCCGGCCGCGTCGAGAGGGTTGGGCACATCGACGACAACGACGCCTGGCGCGTTCTTGAGCAGGTCGAGCGCCTCATCGGGCGCGATGTCGTCGGCAAACTCGGCGTGGATGGCCAGGGAGTGACCGCTGAAGACCGGCACGCGCACGCAGGTGCCCGAGACCCGCAGACCCGGGATGTGCAGGATCCTGCGCGACTCGTGCCGCAGCTTCTGCTCCTCGTCGGTCTCACCGGAGCCGTCGTCGACGAGGGACCCGGCGAGCGGGACGACATTGAAGCCGACGGGAACGGCATACACCTGGGGATCGGGGACAGCCACGGCGCGACCGTCGAGGGCCAGGCCCATCGGGTCGCCGGCGGCATACCCGCCGCGCAGCTGACGGTCGAGCTCTTGGACGCCCTTGCCGCCCGAGCCGGACACCGCCTGATACGACGAGACGTGCAAGCGGACCAGAGAAGCCTTGTCGTGCAACGGCTTCAGGACCGGCATCGCAGCCATAGTGGTGCAATTGGGGTTGGCGACGATCCCCTTGGGGATGGTCAGCAGGTCGGCGGCGTTGACCTCGCTGACCACCAGCGGGACGTCGGGATCCTTGCGCCAGGCCGAGCTGTTGTCGATGACGACGGCCCCCGCCGCGGCGACCTTGGGCGCGTACTCCTTGGACGAGGAACCGCCATTGGAGAAGAGCGCGATGTCGATCCCGGAGAAGTCGGCCGTGGCCGTGTCCTCGACGAGGACCTCGCCGTCCGCCCACGGGAGCGCCGTTCCCGCCGACCGCGCGGACGCGAAGAAGCGGATGTCGTCGACGGGAAAGGCCCGCTCCGCGAGCAGGGTCCGCATGACCCCGCCGACCTGACCGGTGGCCCCGAATACACCTACACGCATGTCACCAGAATACGGAGACAGCGCGGCGCGGGCTCTCGCATTTCACCACGCGGGCGCGTCCCGGACGTATGCCGGCACATCCACCCCGACGACCGAATCGCCTCGGGCGTCAGAATCCCAAACGCTGCAGCTGTTTCGGGTCGCGCTGCCAGTCCTTGGCGACCTTGACGCGCAGGTGGAGATACACGCGCTCGCCGAGCAGGGCCTCGATCCCGGCACGAGCCGTGGTCCCGACCTCGCGCAGCCGCGCACCGCCACGGCCGATCACGATGGCCTTCTGGGAGTCTCGCTCGACGAAGATGTCGACGCGCACGTCCAGCATCGGCCGGCCCGCGGGCTGGTCCTCGCGCGGGGTGATCTCCTCGACCACGACCGCGAGCGAGTGCGGCAACTCATCCCGCACCCCTTCCAGGGCCGCCTCCCGCACCAACTCGGCAATGCGCGTGTCGCTTTCCTCGTCGGTCAGCACATCCTCCGGATAGAGCGGCCCCGGAGCTTCGGGCAGATAGGACGTGAGCACCTTCAACACATCGTCGACCTGGTCGCCACGGCGGGCCGAGCACGGCACGATCGCGGCCCAGTCGGCCAGCTGGTCGATCGCGATCAGGTGCTCCGCCAACCGCTTCTTGTCCACCAGATCGCTCTTGGTCGCGATGGCGATGATGGGCAGCTTCTTGGCCGCCATCAACTCCGAGAGTTCCGCAGCGATGAACCGGTCGCCCGGACCGATTCGTTGGTCCGCAGGCATACAGAAGCCAACGACGTCGACGTCGAGCAGCGTGGCGCGCACGAGGTCGTTCAGCCTCTCTCCCAACAGCGTTCGCGCCTTGTGCAGACCGGGCGTGTCCACCAGAATCAGCTGACTGACCGGCCGGCTGACGATCCCGCGAATCGTATGCCGTGTCGTCTGCGGCTTGGCCGAGGTGATGGCGACCTTGTCGCCGACAAGGGCATTGGTCAGCGTCGACTTGCCCGCATTCGGTCGGCCGACCAGGCAGGCGAAGCCCGCGACATAGGGCTCGGGGGTGGAAGGCTTCGGCGTCATGCGCGCTCCGTCCTGGGTGAGGCTGTCTCGGACATGGCCAGTTCGCCCACCGCATCGACAACCGGCGGAAGCGGTTCGAGGAGGACCGAGGCGATCCGGTGCCGCCGGCCGGCCATCCGCTCGGCGGTGAGCCGGTAGCGGCCGACCTCGCAGTGGGAGCCGAGGATCGGCACCCGACCGAGGTGTTTGGCGATCAGCCCGCCGACGGTGTCGACCTCGTCCTCGTCAAGATCGACATCGAAGTCCTCGGCGAAATCGTCTACCGACATCGAGGCAGGCAGCCGGAATCGCCCGGCACCGAGGTCCTCGACCTTGGGTGCCTCGCGGTCGTACTCGTCGTCGATCTCGCCGACGATCTCCTCAAGGATGTCCTCGATGGTGACCAACCCGGCGGTGCCGCCGTATTCGTCGACGACGATGGCAATGTGCACCGAGTCGCGTTGCATCTCGCGCAGCAAATCGTCGACGGGCTTGGACTCGGGGACGAAGGGCATCTGGCGCATCAACGACTCGATCGAGATGGTGCGCAGATCGGCGCCGTCCGAGGTCATCAGGCGCACGACATCCTTCATATAGATCAGGCCGAGCACATCGTCCGGTCCGTCGCCGACGACGGGCAGTCGGGAGAAGCCGGAACGGATGAACAGCGACATCGCCTGCCGGGCGTTCTTGGTGATCTCGATGGCCACCATGTCGGTGCGCGGGACCATGACCGAGCGCGCGACCGTGTCGCCGAGTTCGAAGACGGAGTGGATCATCTCTCGCTCGTCGTCCTCGATGAGGGCGTTCTCGCCGGCGATGTCGACCAGATCGCGCAACTCGGATTCGCTTTGGAACGGGCCGTCCTTGTAGCCACCACCGGTGGCGAGGTTGGCGAGCGAGACCAGGAGGCGAGCGATCGGCCCGAGGAGGCGACGCAGCCATACGACCACGGGCGCGAGGGTCAGACCGACGACGTCGGAGTGGCGGCGTCCGAGGGTGCGGGGCGAGACACCGACGGCGAGGAAGGAGACCAGCGTCATGATCGCGATCGAGGTCAGCAAGGGCCGCCAGAACCCGGCGAGTGAGCGTGTCACCGCCAACGTAATGCACACTGCCGCAACGGCTTCCGCCACTGAGCGCAGGAACGCGGTCACCGACAGATAGGCGGCGCTGTCGTCGAGGATCCGGCCGAGCGCCTTCGCTCCACCGCGCCCTTCATCGGCGAGTTCGGCCGCGCGCACCCGACTCGAGCGCGTGATCGCGGCTTCGGCAAGGGCGAGGACGGCCGCGAAGAGCACGCTCGCCGCGGCGACGAGGATCAGGCGAAACATCAGGCCGAGGGGCGGCCCGCGAGGAAGGTCAGGAGCAGTTGGCGCTGCAGGTCGAACATCTCCTTCTCCTCCTCGGGTTCGGCGTGGTCGTAGCCGAGCAGGTGCAAGATGCCGTGCGTGGTCAGGAGCAGCAGTTCCTCGGCGGGCGCGTGACCGGCCTCGTGAGCCTGGCGCGCCGCGACGCTCGGGCACAAGACGATGTCGCCGAGGACGCCTTCCATCGGCGTCTCCCCGTCGCGGCCCGGACGCAACTCGTCCATCGGGAAACTCATCACATCGGTGGGTCCGGGCAGGTCCATCCACTTCTCGTGCAGGACGGCCATGGTCGGCTCGTCGACGAGTCGCAGGCACAGCTCGGCCTGCGGGTGCACCCGCATCTCCACCATGACATAGCGGGCGAGATCGACGAGTTCGACCTCGTCGACCCGCGCGTCAGTCTCGTTGAGGACGTCGATGCTCACGTTCGTTCCTTCCCTGCTTCGCGGACGTATGCCGTTCGGTGGCGTCCCAGCGCCCGTAGGCTTCGACGATCTCGCCGACCAGGCGGTGGCGGACGACGTCGACCGCCGTCAGATGGGCGAAGTGGACGTCCTCGATGTCGTCGAGGATGCCCTGGACCACCCGCAGGCCGCTCTGCGTGCCGCCTGGCAGGTCGACCTGGGTGACGTCACCGGTGACGACGATCTTGGACCCGAACCCGAGCCGGGTCAGGAACATCTTCATTTGCTCAGGCGAGGTGTTCTGCGCCTCGTCGAGGATGATGAAGGCATCGTTAAGGGTCCGTCCCCGCATATAGGCCAGGGGGGCGACCTCGATGGTCCCGGCGGCCATCAGCCGCGGGATGGAATCGGGGTCGAGCATGTCGTGGAGGGCGTCATACAGCGGGCGCAGGTAGGGGTCGATCTTGTCGTTGAGCGTGCCCGGCAGGAAGCCCAGCCGCTCTCCCGCCTCGACTGCGGGCCGGGTCAGGATGATCCGGTTGACCTGCTTGGCCTGCAGGGCGGCAACCGCTTTCGCCATCGCCAGGTAGGTCTTGCCGGTGCCGGCCGGCCCGATCCCGAAGACGATGGTGTGCGCGTCGATGGCGTCGACATACCGCTTCTGGTTGAGCGTCTTGGGCCGGATGGTGCGGCCGCGGTTGCTGACGATATTCATCGTCAGCACATCGGCCGGGCGCTCGATCGTCTGGGCGCGCAGCATGGCGATGGACCGCTCGACCGCATCCCGGTTGAGCGGCTGCCCGGCGGCGATGACGGCCAGCAACTCCTCGATGGTGCGCTCGATGAGCGCAATATCGGCGCTGGGTCCGGTCATCCGGAACTCGTTGCCCCGCACATGGATCTCGACCGCGGGGAACTGGCGCTCCATCGTGCGCAACAGCTCATCGCGTGGCCCCAGGAGGGAAACCATGGGCACCGTTGGCGGGATTTCGACGGAAAAGGTGGGCTGCGTCGCCGGTAGGGGTGCGCTCGCCTCGGGATGGTGTTCAGACATGGGTGGTCGTATTCTACGGGCCCGTTCAGCCCGGGGGCCACGTCATTGCGCGTGCACCGAGCAGGTGCAAGTGCGCGTGGAAGACCTCCTGGCCGGCATCGCGGCCGGTGTTGAAGACCAGTCGATAGCCGTTGGCCAAGCCGTCGTCGGCCGCGACCTGCGCGGCGAGCGCGAAGACGTCGGCGAGTTCCTCCGCCGACGCGGCGGTCAACTCGGCCGCGTCGGCGACGTGCCGCTTCGGGATCACCAGCACATGGGTCGGTGCTTGCGGGTTGATGTCGCGGAAGGCGAGCGAAAGGTCACTCTCCCCCACCACGACCGGCTCGATCTCGCGCCGCACGAACTTGCAGAAGAGGCAATCGGAGGGATCGGTCATACGGCAAGCTTGGCACTTTCCGGCCCGCCGACGGCGTGAGCGCGGCCGCTCCCCCTGCGCAATGTCAACCGAAAGGCTGGCAGCGGCGTGGAGCAGGCGTGACAATCAGCGCTGTGGCGGACTCCCCCGGCGACCTGCGGCGAATGAGCGCCGATGCGGCCATTGCGAGCTTGTATGCCGCGCACTGGTCCGGTCTGGTGCGCCTGGCATGGCTGCTGGTGCGTGACCAGGGCGTCGCCGAGGACATCGTCGCCGACGCGTTGATCGCGCTGCACCGGCGGTGGGACCACCTCGCCGATCGCGATCTCGCGCTCGCCTACCTGCGACGCAGCGTCGTGAACGCCGCGCGCTCGGTCCTGCGCCACCGCACGGTCGAGCGCACCTATGTCGCGCAGCACGGCCGGGCGATCACGGAGGCCACCGCGCCCAGCGCTGAGCACGAGGCCCTGGACGAGGTGGGCAATGCCGGGATGCTCGCTGCCCTCGACCGCCTGCCGCGTCGCCAGCGCGAGGTGCTGGTGCTGCGCTACTACCTGGATCTGAGCGAGGCCCAGATCGCCCACGCTCTCGAGATCGCGCCCGGGTCGGTCAAGGCCCACGCCTCTCGCGGTCTGACCGCCCTCCGCGCCCAACTCGGCGCCGACCCCGACCGAACCACCCGGGAGGACCGATGAAACCCGGCAACGCCGACGGCCTAGGCGACCTGCGCGACCTGCGCGATCTGGAGGAGGCGTTGGCGCAGGCCCTGCACGCCGACGCCGAGCGGATCACGCCGAGCGACCGGCTGGCCGCAATTCAGGCGGCGACGACCTACGAGATCCCGACGCGGCGGCGCGGGCCGCGCCTGTTCACGCTGGTCGCCGCTGCGGCTGCGGCGGCCGTGATCGGCAGTGTCGCGGCCGGCCAATGGCTCGCGCCGCACGACCGTACCCGGCCCGGCGGAACCGTGAGCCTCAGTTCACCGGCCACGACCGGGCTGTCGCAGAGCCCGACGGCCGTGGCCGGCGCCGCCCTGCCGGTCTATTTCCCGGTCCAGGTAACGATCGATGGGACGCAGGTATGGCGGCTGACCCGCACCTTCGTCTCCGGCTCGGCGGACGCGGGTGCGAGCGGATCACGACGGGTCCTCGAGGCTCTCCAGTGGAGCGCCAGCGATCGGGCCTGGCCCTACCCCGGCGCCGCTCCCCTCGAAGGCACCGCGGTGGCCGGCGTCGATGTGACACCCCAACTGATCACGATCGTGCTGACCAATGGGGGCGCCCAGGACGGCACGGACGACTATCGACGCCTTGGCATTCAGCAACTCGTGTGGACCGCCCAGGCCGCTGCGGGTCTGGGCCGGGTGCCCGTGACCTTCCAACTGGAAACCGGCGCGGGTCTGCTCTTCGGCCGCTTCCCGGCGAGCGATCGTTACGACCGGCCGGATACAGCCGATGCCGCCGCGGTCATCGCGCCGATCTGGATCGACCAGCCAGGCACCGAGGCGACGGTCCGCGCGGGTGTCGTCCACGTCAAGGGGTTGGCCGCTGCACCGGAGGGAACCCTCGTCTGGTCCCTGCATCGCGGGGACGGCGCGGCCCCGGTCGCCCAGGGCTCGACCCAGGCCGAGGCAGGGGCCCCGGCGCAAGCGCCCTACGCCTTCGACATCCCCGCCGTGCCGGGCGGCCGCTATCGCCTCGAGGTCGGCTATCCCTCGCCGAAGGACGGGAGCGCGACCGGCGTCACGCAGGTCTGGTTCACGGTGAGCTGACCGGGCCGGAGGCCGGAAAGCTGGGAATCGGGTCAGCGCCAGCGCGCGGCGGCGGACAGGACCGCCAGCGCGGCCGGGCCGGCCGAGGACGAGCGCAGGACCGTGGGCCCGAGCCGCACCGCCCGCGCACCAGCCGCGGTCAGTGCCTCGACCTCGCCGGGCGCGATGCCGCCCTCGGGCCCGACGATCACCAGCACCTCACCCTGGTCCGGAAGCCGTTGCGCCACAAGCGGTTCGACCGCCTCCTCGTGCAGCACGTATGCCGTTCCCGCACCCCGCACGCGCGCCACCAGACCCGCGGTCGTCACCGCCGGTTCGACCTCGGGCAGCCAGGCGCGCCTCGACTGCTTGGTCGCCGCGCGCACGACGTCGGCCCACTTGCGGCGGGACTTCTCGCCGCGCTCGCCCCGCCAGATGACCACCGACCGCTCGGCCTGCCACGGGATGATCCGGTCCACGCCCAACTCGGTCGCCGCCTCGATGGCGTCCTCGTCGCGGTCGGCCTTGGCCAGGGCCTGCACCAGCGTGAGTGCCGGTGTGGGTGCAGGCAGGTCCACGACCTGATCGATCGCCAATTCCAGGGTCGCCGCGGCAACCGCCGCAATCGTCCCGGTCACCCGCCGGCCCGCGCCGTCGGCCACCCACAACGCCTCCCCGACCCGCATCCGGCGCACCGTCGCGGCGTGCCTGCCCTCCGGCCCGTCGAGCACCAGGCGACCACCGACCGACACCGCGTCCAGCGCCCCGGCGTCGAGGAGGAAGAGAGGGAGCGTCATACGGCCTCGGCGCGGAGCGCCGCGTCCTGGGTGACCGTCATGACCCAAGCCGGCGCCACGGCAGGCACGCCCGGGGCGACCGCCAGGGCCAGCCCGCCAGGGACGGCCATCAGGCCGTCGCGGACCAAGGTCACCGCGGCTTAAAGGCGTCGCGCAGCTTGCCCATCAAGCCGTGGTCGGCACTGGCGAGCTTGCCCGTGGGCGCCTCCTCGCCACGCGCCGTGGCCAGTTGGCGCAGCAGGTCCTCCTGGGCCGGGTCGAGCCTGGTCGGTGTGCGCACATCGGCGTGGACGATCAGATCGCCGCGCCCGTTCGCCCGCAGGTGGCTGACGCCGAGCCCACGCAGGGTGATGGTCTCCCCCGGCTGGGTGCCCGGCTTGATGTCGATGTCCTGGACACCGTCGAAGGTGTCGAACTTCATCGCCGCGCCGAGCGCCGCCGCAGTCATCGGCAGGCTCAGGCTGGCGTGCAGGTCGTCACCGCGCCGCTGGAAGGTGCTATGCGGATTGACGGCCACCTCGACATACAGATCGCCCTGCGGGCCGCCTCCGGGGCCGACTTCGCCTTCACCGGCGAGATGGATGCGGGTGCCCGTGTCGACTCCACCGGGGATCTTGATCGTCATGGTGCGCTGGGTGCGCACGCGCCCCTGACCGGAGCATTCGAAGCACGGATGGGTGATCACCTCACCGAAGCCCTGGCAGGCATTGCACGGCCGACTGGTCATCACCTGGCCGAGGAAGCTGCGCTGCACCTGCTGGATCTCGCCGCGCCCACCGCACACATCACAGGTGCGCCGGCCGGTGCCCGGCTGCGATCCGTCCCCGCTGCACGTTCCGCACCGCGCGGCCGTCTCGACGGTCAACTCCTTCTCCCCGCCGAAGACCGCGAGCCCGAGGTCGATCGGCAGCCGCACGAGGCCGTCCTGGCCCCGCGCCGACCGCGGGCGCGGTCCGCGCCCCGGCCCACCGGCTGCGGCGCCGCCGAAGAAGGCGTCCATGATGTCGCTGAAGGAGAAGCCCTGCCCGAACCCGCCGCTCTGCCCACCGTAGGGGTCGGCGCCCATGTCGTAGTTGCGCCGCTTGTCGGCGTCCGAGAGGACGTCATAGGCCTGCGAAACCTTCTTGAACTGCTCCTCGGCCTCCGCGCCGGGGTTGACGTCCGGGTGCAGCTTGCGCGCCAGCTTGCGATAGGCGGACTTGATCTGCTCGGGCGTCGCGTCCCGCGCGACCCCGAGGTCCCCGTAGTAGTCGTTCACAGTGGCCTTCTGGATTCGGTGAGTGGGTCAGTTCGTCATTGGGTGAGCAGCGCCGAGACGTATGCCGCGACCGCCCGGACCGCGGCCATGCTCGCCGGGTAGTCCATCCGGGTGGGCCCCAGCACGCCGAGCCCGCCGACCAGGTCACCGCCCGTGCCATAGCCGGTGGTCACCATCGAGGTGGACTGCAGGCCGGTCACGGGGTTCTCGTGGCCGATGCGCACGGCGATGTGCTGTTGGCCGCCTTCCGCCGTCGATAGCAAACGGAGCAGCACGACATGTTGTTCCAGCGCATCGAGCACCGGCTCCAGAGTGGCCGGGAAGTCGCCCGGCCGGCGGGCGAGATTGGCCGTCCCGGCCATCACCACCCGCTCCTCGCGCTCCTCGATGAGGGCCTCATCGAGTGCCCCGATGACCCGGCGCACGACATCCCGCTCGCTGGGGGCGAAGGAATCGGGCAGCACCGACAACGCGGCCGCCGCCTCACCGAGGCGCCGGCCGCTGGCCGTCGCGTTGATGCCTGCGCGCAGGCGGGCCACGAGATCCTCGTCGGCGACGGCCTCACGAGCGACCTCGATGGTGCGCTGCTCCACCCGCCCGGTCGTGGTGATCAGCACCAACATCAGGCGCGTCTCGCCGACGGGAACCAGCTCGATGTGCCGCACGTCGGAGCGGGTCAACGACGGGTACTGCATGACGGCGACCTGCCTGGTCAAGGACGCCAGCAGCCGCACCGTCCGATCCACGACATCATCGAGATCCACTGCGCCGGAGAGGAACTCGGCGATGGCCGCCTGCTCGGCCCGGCTCATCGGCTTGATCGCGAGCAGCCGGTCGACAAACAACCGATAGCCCGCGTCGGTCGGGATCCGCCCAGCGCTCGTGTGCGGGGCGACGATCAACCCGTCCTCCTCCAGCGCCGCCATGTCATTGCGGATGGTCGCTGCCGAGACGCCGAGCTGATGGCGCTCGAGCAGGGATTTGGAGCCGACCGGCTCGCTGGTGGACACATAGTCCTGGACGATCGCGCCGAGCACGGCCAGGCGACGGTCCTGCATACCGGTCACCTCCTCACGCTGCTGGCACTCACCGGTGTCGAGTGCCAATCCTACGTCCAGCGCGAGGGACGGGCACGCTCGCGAGGCCGACCCGGCGCGTCTGCGGCAGATCGAGCGTGGGCTCGCTTAGGGTGCCGCGGTGAGCGACCGCTACGGACATGACGTGCTCAGCGGCGACTGGCGCCGCCCGCCCCGGGGACGCACCACGGATGTCGCGACCGAGATCGGCATGGTCGTCGAAGAGGTCGAGACCGGCTGGGTCGGCGCGGTGACGGCCGTCGAGACGATCGGCGGCCGGCGCGTCTTGCGCCTAGAGGACCGCCGTGGCGTGGTCCGCGCCTTCCCGCTCGGCCCCGGCTTCCTCATCGACGGCCGGCCCGTATGCCTGCTCCCTCCGGCCCCCGCGGCAGCCGCACCGAAGGCTCCGCTGCGGTCCGCCAGCGGCTCGGTCGCCGTGCCCGGCGCACGCGCCCGGGTCGCCGCTGCCTCGCGGATCTTCGTCGAGGGCACCCACGACGCCGAACTCGTCGAGAAGGTCTGGGGCCACGACCTGCGCGTCGAAGGCGTGGTCGTCGAGGTGCTGCACGGCGTGGACGATCTCGCGGCCGCACTCGCCGACTTCGGCCCCACCCCGCAGGCCCGGGCCGGGGTTCTCGTGGACCATCTCGTGGCCGGCAGCAAGGAGAGCCGCCTGGTCGCGGCCGCCGAAGCGGGCTTCGGCGGTGACCGCGTGCACATCGTCGGCCACCCCTATGTCGATGTCTGGCAAGCGATCCGGCCCGAGCGGGTCGGTCTGCCACGATGGCCGGTGATCCCGAAGGGGACCGACTGGAAGGCGGGGATCGCCGCGGCACTGGGGCTGCCGCATACGTCCACCGAGGACATCGGACTGGTGTGGAAGCACCTGCTCTCCCGCGTGCGTACCTATGCCGATCTGGAGCCGAGCTTCTCGGGCCGGGTCGAGGAACTGATCGACTTCGTGACCGTCGGCGGCTGAGGCGGCCGGCGACCTGAGGGTGGACCCTGAGCGCACCCGTGACGAACCCCAGACCGAGCTGGATCGGGAAGAATTCGCCGGATTCGTGCGGTTGACTGGAGCGAACGAGACAGCATCCGGGGAAATGCCCCGGCTCGTGTCACCGAAGGGGACAGCAGAAGACCATGACCCAGAATCCGCAGGGCGACCCGGTCTACCCGAGCTATCAATCGCCCACCACCGACTCGCCGTGGGGCACCCAGTCGCCGGCGGGGACGACCCCACCGCCCATGACCTACCAGGCGCCCGCCGGACAGACCGCCTTCGAGCGCACCGTCGGCTCCATCGGCGGCACCGAACCGATGACGCCGGCCCAAGAACGCAACTGGGGGATGCTCGCGCACCTGATCCCGGCAGCGCTTTTCGTGCTGTCCGCGGGCACGTTGGGCTTCTTCGCGTCGCTGGGTATCTACTTCATGTACAAGGACCGTGGGCCGTTCGTGCGGCAGAATGCCGCGAACTCCCTGAACGTGCAGATCACCGCCGGTATCGGCCTGCTGATCTCGCTGCCCCTGATGTTCCTGCTCATCGGGTTCGTCACGTACCCGCTCATCTGCATCTGGGCGCTCATCGTCCACCTGATTGCCGCCTCGAAGGCGAGCAACGGCGAGTGGTACAACCCGCCGTTCGCGATCAAGTTCATCAAGTAGCCCGTCCGCGCCGCGCCCCGAGCCCATCGGCTTGGGGCGCGGTCGCGTCTGTGGGTGCTTCGCGGAGGCTCAGCCGGCGTAGCCGAGCAGCCGGCGCACGACGGTGTCGGCGAGCAGCCGGCCGCGCAGCGTCAGGACGACGCAGTCCTCGCCGGCCACCACCAGATCGTCCTCGACCAGCGCCGGTATGGCGGCGCGCCCGGCATCGCTCAACGCCTCCACTCCCAGTCCCTCCCGCAGCCGCACGCCGAGGAGGATGGCCTCGTCAGCCCGCTGGTCGGCGGTGAGCGTCTCGCGCGCGTGGGCCGGGGATGCGCCGGCGGCCAGCCGGTCGGCATACGCCCCGGGATGCTTGACATTCCACCAGCGCACCCCGCCGATATGACTGTGGGCGCCAGGCCCGAAGCCCCACCAATCCCCGCCGCGCCAGTAGGCGAGGTTGTGGCGGCACGCCGCGCCCGCGCGCGCGAAGTTGCTGACTTCGTACCAGTCGTAGCCGGCGGCGCTGAGGAGGGCGTCGGCGAGTTCGTATTTGTCCGCTTCGTCGTCGTCGTCGGGCATCGTCACGACCCCGCGGCGCACCTGGGCCGCGAGTTTGGTCCCATCCTCGACCACGAGTGCGTAGGCCGAGATGTGCTGTGGCGCAAGGGCGATCGCCGCATCGAGACTGGTGCGCCAGTCGGCCAAGGACTCGCCCGGCGTGCCATAGATCAGGTCGAGACTGACCTCCAGGCCGGCAGCCCCCGCGGCATCGACGGCAACGCCGACTCGGGCGGGGTCGTGGGTGCGTTCGAGGGTGGCCAGGACATGCGGCACTGCCGACTGCATCCCGAAACTGACGCGCGTGAAACCGCCCTGCGCCAGCGCCGCCAAACTCTCGGGGCTGACCGAATCGGGGTTGGCCTCGGTGGTCACCTCGGCGTCGGCAGTCAGCGGCCATACCCGGCGGAGTTGGTCGAGGATGCCGACCAGGTCGCGCGCGGGCAGCAGCGTCGGAGTGCCGCCACCGACGAAGACGCTGTGCAGGGGCGGTCGCCCCGGTGCCTCGGCGAGGACGGCCGCGGCGAGCTCGATCTCCCGCGCCAGCGCCTCCAGGTAGGTCGCGGGCGCGCTCGCCGAGCCGGCCAATTCACCCGGGGCATAGGTGTTGAAATCGCAATAGCCGCACCGGACCCGGCAAAAGGGCACGTGGACATAGGCGCCGAAGGTGCGCCGACCGACCTCCGCCAGCGCGGCCTGAGGCAGCCGGCCATCGGCGGGCGGCGCGTCGCCGTCGGGGAGGGCGCTGGGCGGCATACGGGCGATTCTCCCAGGCCTCCGGTGACACCCGCGCCACCCCGAAACCCCACGAGCATCGCGGGCCTCGGCGTGTCCAGCGCGACACGCCGTGGCCGGAAAGATTTTCACAATTGCTCGCCGCTAAGCCTTGTTCCAACCCCCGGCGTGACATAGAAATGTCCCATCGCAATCACCTCCGGGTGAACGCGACAGGATCAGACCTCCGGGTCGGATTCGGACGCGAAACGTGTTTCGTGTCAACGAGATCGGCGCTTCGGCGCTGATCGCGAGCAGGGCTTCGGCCAGGCTCGACGTCGGCGGCTTCGGCCGACGGCACCCGATCTCGACTCCGGTCGAGATCACGATCGAGACTTCGGTCTCGATCATCTGGACGAGGCTTCGGCCCCGACCAGACGAGGGCCTCGGAAACTCATACTTTCCGAGGCCCTCACCCTTTTCCCCGGCCGTTCACCGGCGACTCGGTGCCCGCGGCATAGCCTGGCCGCATGGACCGGTGGATCGACCTCGACGGTGTCGTCAATATGCGCGATCTGGGTGGCCTACCCACGCGCGACGGTGGCCGGATCCAGGCACACCGGCTGATCCGCTCGGACAATCTCCAGGACCTCTCCCGGGCCGATGTCACTCGGTTGATCGGCCTCGGGGTCAGCGACATCGTCGACTTGCGCTCCAACACCGAGGTGCAGGTCAGCGGCGACGGACCGCTGCGTGCCACGCCGCTGCGCCACCATCACCACAGCTTTTTCCCCGAGGCGCGGAACGACCGCGCGGGGGCCGCGGCCAACGACTGGCGAGCCGGCACGCACGAGATGGTCAAGGACGCGAGCTTCTGGAGCCAGCATTACCGCGGCTACCTCACCGGCCGCCCCGACTCAGTGACCGCGGCCCTGTCCGTCGTGGCCTCCGCCGCGGGTGGCACGATCGTGCACTGCGCCGCCGGCAAGGACCGCACCGGAACCGTGGTCGGACTTGCCCTCGCCGTTGCCGGTGTGCCGGACGAGGTCATCGTCGAGGACTACGTCCTCACGTCCGAGCGGCTCGAGGCGATCATGGCCCGCCTGATCGGCCGGCCGCCGTATGCCGAGTCGCTCGCCGGTCGCAACCATGCCGAGCAGATCCCGCTGGCCGCGTCGATGGAAGCGCTGCTCGATTTCTTGGCCGACGCCGGTGGTGCGGACGGCTGGCTGCGGGAGCAGGGCTGGACGGCGGACGAGGTCGACGCGCTCCAGGCCAAGCTCCTGACCCCCTGACCCTGGCACTTCTGGCGGCACGATCAGGCCGCCTAATCCGGTCGCCGGGCTGGCGATCCGCGTGGCAGGCTCGCACCATGCGGCCTGTGCCTCTGGACTACTCCGCGACGTCGGAGCGCCCCGCGTGGGCGAGCCTGCCGACCGAGGTGCGTCAGGGCGTGGCCGCCATCTGCGGATCCTCAATCGCGTCCGCCGCACCGCCCGTGCGCTCCGGCTTCACCGGCTCGTATGCCGGCGTGCTCACCCTCGACGGCGGCCGGCGCGTCTTCGTCAAGGGCAGTGGACCCGCATTGCCGCATGTGGTCACCGCCCTGGCGCGGGAGGCTGACGTTCTGCCCCAACTTGGTGAACTGAACTGTGCGCCAAGGCTCCTCGGCTCGTCCGCGATCCAGACGCGAGGCGAGGGCGACTGGCGGGTTCTCGTCCTGGACCTGATCGACGGGGTCCAGCCCGGTGATCCCTGGTGCCCCGGACACCCCGATGCGGTCGCCGCGGCCTGCGTCGACGTCGCGCGTATTCGCGGTTCGCGCGCGTGCGCGATCACGACCGCGTCGCTGGGTGAGGAGATCGGCGAAGACGAGCACGCGTTGACGGCGATCGACGAACTGGTGGCCGGCCGCGTGGGGTGGCCGGACGGCATACCGGCAATCGGGGCGGATGCGCGACGCGATTTGGCTCGCCTGGCCGCGAAGGCGTCTGCGGCATTGCATGGAGATGCGCTGGTGCACAGCGATCTTCGACCCGACAACCTGCTGATCGAGCGCGGCGGGCAGGCGCGGATCGTGGACTGGAACTGGGTGATGCTCGGCCCGCCGTGGGTCGATCTCGCGGGCCTCTTCCCCTTCTTCGCCTGGGGTGGTGTCGATATCCGCCCGTATGCCGCCCTCCCCCTCTTCGACGGTGTGCCGACCGACGATGTCGATGCCTTCTTCGCGATCCTGGTCGGCTATCTGATCCACGGTCAGGACGAGCAGCCACCACCGGGCTGCACCCCCGCCTTGCGCGCGCACCAGCGTTTTCTCACCGCGGCCTGCCTGGACTTGCTCCGGGCGCGCCGCGACTGGTGATCGTCGAAAGGCCGGTTCAGCCCCGTCGAAAGGCCGGTTCAGCCCCGTCGAAAGGCCGGTTCAGCCCCGTCGAGGGGTCGATTCAACGGGCCGCTGAGTACTGCTACTCATCCCGGCGGGCGCGCTCGGCGCCACCATGCGAGCATGGAACGATCACGACTCGGACGAGGGGCCATCGCGGGCGCGGCCCTTTTCATCGTGCTGGTGAGTGGCTGCGGCGATCCGCCGCCGGACCCATCCGTCGCTCCGATCGAAGTCGTCCTCGACGGCTGCCAACTCAACCGTCCGTCGGTTGCCGCGGGCACGCACGACGTCAGCGTCGTCGGCACCGGGTCGGTCCGCATTCTCGACACGCGCGGCGCCACTGTGGTCGAGCGCAACAACGGCGAACCCGAACCGACTCCCGTGGCGATGGCGAGCGGGCAGCACACGGTGACCTGCCTCGACGCCGCAGGGAAGAAGACCGGGTCGGCCACCTTGACGGTGACAGCGAGCTGAGTTTGCAGGCCTGGGCTAGCTCCAGATGCCGTAGCGGCGGTTCCAGTTCTGCGCGCCGGTATAGGCGTCAACCATCCCCCAGATCCACACGCCCAGCATTAGCGGCACGCCGACGAAGACCAGGATGAGCGGCCAACTGATGAGGTAGATGAGCAAGAAGGCGATGCCCTTCCCGACTTCCCCATTGATCATCGTCCCCAGCCCGGGGATGAAGAAGGACGCGATCAACGACAAGCCGGGGTTCTTCGGCGCGACGACCGGAGCCACGGCATACGGCGGGGGATAGCTGACCGCAGGTGCGCCATACGCCTGAGGTAAGCCGGGCTGCCCAGCGGCCAGGGCGTAGGGCTGAAGCCCGGTCTGCGGCGACGGCTGACCATAAAACGCCGTGCCATAGGGCGCACCGGTCATCGGGTCGTATGCCGGGAGCGGCCGATCCTGCGGTGTCGGCTCCGCCGTCCACGCGACCCCATCCCAATAGAGTCGGCGACCCTCTGGCTGGGCATACCACCCGGGCTGCGCGGAAGTCATGGGCCTAAGTATCTGTGTCCTCAGGGGGTCCTTTGAACAGCGCCGCCAATCCGGCGCACATCAGCAAGCGACGTCGAGCGCGGCCGGGCGTGACGCACGGGCGAGGAACAGCACTCCCAGGCCGAGGTCG
>Ga0209174_10001091_pt1 | contig 19526 bp, 11 predicted proteins | sample JI91814BDNA_FD_187505 | JGI IMG/M metagenome (GOLD analysis project Ga0209174, IMG submission 187505) | Wastewater effluent complex algal communities from Wisconsin, to seasonally profile nutrient transformation and Carbon sequestration -... | ecosystem: Engineered > WWTP > Effluent > Algae...
CAGCGCGTGGCGATCGGCTCGGTGCTGACGACGCAGCCCCGCATCCTGGTTCTTGACGAGCCGACATCCGCGCTGGATCCAACTGGGGCAGAGGAGGTTTTGGCCATCCTCACCCGGCTGGTGCACGACCTCGGGGTCACCATCGTGATCGCGGAGCATCGGCTGGAGCGGGTGATTCAGTATGCCGATCGCGTCGTCGAGGTGGTCGACGGCCGGGTACGCTCCGGCTCGCCCGCCGAAATCATGCGCGACGCCACTGTCGCGCCGCCGGTGGTCGAGCTGGGTCGGTATGCCGCGTGGTCCCCCCTCCCGGTCAGCATCCGCGACGCCCGCCGCGCCGCCGCCCCCCTCCGCGCGCGGTTGGGTGGGCTGCGGGCGCCTCTCCTAACTTCTGCTAGCAGAGGTTCGTCAACTGTGGACACCTTGCAAGGTGTCCACAGTTCACTAACTTCTGCTAGCAGAAGTTCCTTGACGGTTCCGACCCCCGGAATCCGCGCCACGGGGCTGCGGGTGGACCACGGGCGGGTGCGGGCGGTGCGGGGGGTGGATTTGGCCGTGCCGGCGGGGCGGGTCACCGCGCTGATGGGCCGCAATGGCGCCGGGAAGTCCTCGCTCCTGTGGGCCCTGCACGGCACCGGCACGCGCAGCGCCGGCCGCGTCGCGCTCACCGATGGCAGCGACCCGGCCACCTTAGAACCCGTCGCGCGCCGGGCCCGCGTCGGCCTCGTCCCGCAGACCGCCAGCGACCTCATCTATCTGGATTCCGTTGGCGCCGAATGCGATCAGGCCGACGCCGAGTCCGCCAAACCCACCGGAACCTGCCGCGCCCTCCTGGACGACCTCGCCCCCGGCATCCCCGCCGACCGCCATCCGCGCGACCTCAGCGAGGGTCAAAAGCTCGCCCTCGTCCTGGCCATCCAACTCACCGCCGGCCCCGACGTCGTCCTCCTCGACGAGCCGACCCGCGGCCTGGACTACCCCGCCAAGACCCGGCTCGCCGGCATCGTGCGCGCGTTGGCGGGGCACGGCCATACGGTCCTGATCTCCACCCACGATGTCGAATTCGTCGCCGACGCCGCCGACGAGGTCGTCGTCATGGCCGAAGGCGAGGTCGTCGCCCACGGCCCGACCGCCGACGTCGTGGCCGCGTCCGCGGCATTCGCCCCGCAGGTCGCCAAGGTGCTCGCCCCCGCCCCACTCCTGACAGTCGCACAAGTCCGGCAGGCGCTGGCCGAAGCCGGCGATGTCGTATGACCGTGCCCCCCGCCCCCGACGTGCCCCACCCCCCCGCCGAACGCCCGCCCGCCGCCACATCCACCGCTATCCGACTCCGCGCCCGCTCCACCCTGGCGCTGATCCTGGTGAGCCTGGCCGGGGTCATCGCCTTCGGCTGGCCGCTGATCGTCGACCCGGGCTCGGGTCTGGCACACGGCAACGACGCCCCGTTCGTCTTCGCGCTCCTCCTCCCCCTCCTGCTCGCCGTCGTCCTCGCCGAGATCGCCAACGGCGGCCTCGACGTCAAGGCCGTCGCGATGCTCGGCGTCCTGTCCGCTGTCGGCGCCGTCCTGCGCCCGCTCGGCGCCGGGAGCGCCGGCGTCGAACTCGTCTTCTTCCTCCTCGTGCTCGCCGGCCGCGTGTTCGGGCCGGGGTTCGGTTTCGTGCTCGGGGCGACCACGCTCTTCGCCTCCGCGCTGATCACGGGAGGCGTCGGTCCCTGGCTCCCCTATCAAATGCTCGGCGCGGCCTGGGTCGGGCTCGGCGCGGGGCTCCTCCCCCGCGCGCGGGGACGGACGGAGCTGTGGCTGCTCGCGGCATACGGCGGCATCAGTGGTCTGCTCTATGGGTGGCTGCTCAATTTTTCGTTCTGGCCGTTCGCAACTGGCTCCGGAACCGGCCTATCCTTCGAGCCCGGCGCCAATCCGATCGACAACCTGCACCGGTTCGCGCTGTTTAGCCTGGCCACAAGTTTCGGCTGGGATCTCGGCCGCGCCCTGACCAATGCCGTCCTCATCCTGCTGACCGGATCCGCCGTCCTGGGCGCGCTGCGTCGAGCCGCACGCAAGGCGGCCTTCGGTGCTGCCGTCACCTTCGAACCGACCGGCCCTCGACCCGTCGACCGGTGATAGAAACGGGCCCATGAACCTGGATGTCGAACGTCGCGAAGCCTGGCTCAGCCACGAGGAGCTCGCGTCCGTCCGCGGCCGGATGCCCATCCTGTATGTCGATGCCGTTCCCGTCCGCGTCGATGGCGGGGGCGCCGTCACGTCGATCGGCCTCCTCCTGCGGGCGACCGATGGGGGCCGCATCCAGCGCGAACTCGTCTCCGGTCGCGTCCTCTTCCACGAGCGGATCCGAGACGCGCTGCTCCGCCACATCGAGAAGGACCTCGGCCCGGTGGCGCTCCCCCAGATTCCCGTGAGTCCGGTTCCGTTCACGGTCGCCGAATACTTCCCCACCCCCGGGGTCACCGCCTTCCACGACCCGCGCCAACATGCCGTCTCATTGGCCTTCGTCGTGCCCGTGGCCGGTGATTGCGCGCCGCAACAGGATGCCCTCGACCTCGCCTGGCTCACGCCGGACGAGGCGCTTGATCCCGCGGTGCTTGCCGAGATGGACGGCGGGCACGGCGTGCTGCTGCGCCAGGCGCTCGCGCACCTCGGTCACGCCATCTGACGCCTCAGCCAGCCGAAGCGTCAGAAGTCGTAGTCCACGCTAACTGGCGAGTGATCGCTGATCCGCACCCCGTCGGTCTCCCGGTCCACCCAGGCGCGCACGGCAGTCCGCGCCAACCGGGGCGACGCGAAGTGGTAGTCGATCCGCCAACCCGAGTCCACGGCATACGAATTGCCCATCCAGGACCACCAGGAGTAGGGACCGGGCTGGTCCGGATGTAGCCGTCGCACGACATCGACAAAGCGGCGCGGGGACAGCAACTCGGCCAGCCACTCCCGCTCCTGCGGCAGGAAGCCGACCGATTGGCGCGCGCGGCGCCAGGCGGCCACGTCGAGTTCGCGATGCGCCACGTTGAAGTCCCCCATCACGATGAACTCGCGTCCCTGAGCGGCGGCCACGCGCCGAGACCGATCCAGGTGCCGGCTCAGCCCCGCGGCGAACCGCATTTTCCGGTCGTATGCCGCGCCCCCGTCCGGCGCCTCCCGCATCCTCCCCGGCTTCTGCAGGTGCGCCGGCAACCCTCCTTTGGGCACGTACACACTCGCCACGGTTAGGGGACGGTCGGCGAGATCGACCTCGATATATCGCCCTTGATCGGCGGCGACGCGCAGTTCGCGGGCGACCGGACGGTCATACCCGCCGGGCTGCAGCGTGCGCACCGCCACCGGAGCGTGCCGGGTGAGCACCGCCACTCCATTGCGCCCCGCGCGCATCCCCGAGTCGTATGCCCCGTGGTAGCCCCCGAAGGCATCATCCTTCAGGTCCCCTTCCGGGCAGCGAACCTCTTGCAGCGCAACGACATCCGGGTTCGTCTCGGTCAGCCACGCGCCGAACCCGCGGCGCTGGGCCGCGCGGATCCCGTTGACATTGACCGTTGCGATGCGCAGCACGACCGGCAGCCTATGTGTCCCGTCCGGCGCAGGGGATCTGCCTTTCGCGGGTCGTCTGCCCTAGGAGTTGAACTCGTCCTTCGTGCGGGTCATGTCGTGCAGGTCGGCCTCGGCGGCCTCCTCCACGGTGGGAGCCGTGCCGCCGAGCCGGGCGGGCAGATAGCGAAGGTCGGCGCCGGTCAACCGCGGATAGGCCGCCTGCTGACGGTCGAGTTGCTCCTGCATGGCCGCCTTCAACCGAGCGGTCGCCTCCTCGACATTGCTCCCACGCTCGACCAGGATGGGCTCCCCTATCTCGACGAAGATCGGGATCCGGCTGCGGCCCCGGTGTTTGGGCGCGTCCTTGGTCCACACTCGATGGGCCCCCCATAGCGTTGTCGGGAGCAGCGGCACCCGGGCATCGCGCGCCATCCGCGCGGCGCCCGACTTGAACTCCTTCAACTCGAAGCTGCGCGACATCGTGGCCTCGGGGAAGACCCCGACGATTTCGCCGGACTTCAGGGCGGCGAGGGCTTCCCGGTAGGACCCGGCGCCATTGGCCCGATCGACCGGGATATGCCCCATACCGCGCATGAGCGGTCCGGCGATCCGGTGCTCGAAGATCGACTTCTTGGCCATGAACCGCACGTAGCGGTGATTCGTTTGGGCGGCCAGCCCGGCATACGTGAAATCGAAGTAGCTCGTGTGGTTGATGGCCATGACGGCCCCGCCGGTGCGGGGCACATTGTCCGCGCCCACGATCGTGAACTTCAGGCCCTGCGCCCGGAAGACTCCCTTGGTGAAGGCGATGACGGGGGCATACACGGGCTCCATGGCTCCAAGGTTAGGGCTACCGCGTCCGCTCGGTGGGCTGTCGGTGGCGCGATCTAAGGTGACGGACGTGGCCTTGCACCTGCACCGCGCAACGCGGACCGATCTCCTCGCCGAGGGGCTCGCCGCGCTGCTCGCCACGCCGCCGGCCGATCCCTTCGCCACCGAATTGGTCATCGTGCCGGCGCGGGGTGTTGAGCGATGGCTAACGCAACGGTTGTCGCACCGGCTGGGTGCGGTCTCCGGGGACGACGGGGTCTGTGCCGGCGTGCGCTTCCTCTCGCCCAACTCCTTGACCACCCTCTTGCTCGAGACGGACCGGGACGATCCGTGGTTGCCGGATCAGCTCGTGTGGCCACTTCTCGAGACGATCGACGCGTCGTTGTCGTATGCCTGGGCGGCCCCCCTCGCGGCCCATCTCGGCTTTCCCGGTGGTCGCCCGGACGATGTCTTCCGACACGGTCGGCGTTATTCGGTGGCTCGTCGGCTGGCCGGGCTCTTCCACAGCTACGCCACGCAACGCCCTGGTGTCTTGCGCTCCTGGGAGGCCGCCGGTCCGGACGGACCGTGGGACGACGGCGCAGGCGGATCGGTGCCGGTGGACCTTGCGTGGCAGCCGCGCCTGTGGCGCGCGGTCGTGACTCGTCTGGGGTTGCCGACGCCGACGACCCGGCATGACGCGACAGTCGCGCGGTTGACCACCGATCCGGACTCGTTCGACCTGCCCGCCCGGGTGTCTCTGTTCGGGCATACGCGCATCCCCGTCAGCGAACTCGAGTTGCTCCGGGCCGGAGCCATCCAACGTGAGGTGCACCTGTGGCTGCCGCACCCGTCACCCGCGCTGTGGGGGCGCTTGGCCGCCACCGGCGACGCGGGGCCCACGCCGCGACGCGCGGACGCTTCGCAGTTGGTCGTCGAGCATCCCCTGCTGGTGTCATTGGGTCGTGACCTGCGGGAGTTGCAGCGCCAGCTGAGGGTCGCCGGACCCGCGCTCGATGACGAGATTCAGACGCCGACGGCACCGCCGACGTCCTGGCTCGCCTGGTTGCAGGCCGATCTGAGGGCGGATGCCGTGCCGGACTGTGCCGCCGCGGCGGCCCGCGGCATCGGACCCGACGATCTGTCCATCCAGGTGCACGCCTGCCATGGGCCGGCCCGCCAGGTCGAGGTGCTCCGCGAAGCCCTGGTGGGTCTGCTGGCCGACGACGAGACCCTGGAGCCCCGCGACATCCTGATCATGTGTCCGGACGTCGAGACCTATGCGCCGTTGATCCACGCCGCCTTCGGCCTTGCCGACATCCGCTTCGATGGGCCGGCCCACCCCGGGCACATGCTGCGTGTCCAGCTCGCCGATCGATCGCTAGCGGCGAGCAACCCGCTGCTGGCCGTGGCGGCGCGACTGGTGGAGTTGTCTCGCGGGCGCTTCGCGGCCGCCGAACTCCTCGATCTCGCGGCGGCAGAACCCGTCCGGCGCCGCTTCCGCTTCGATGACGATGATCTCGAGCGGTTCGCCCGATGGGTCGAGCAAGCCGGGATTCGGTGGGGCTTGGATGCCGAGCAACGCGCGGACTTCAATCTGCGCAATCTCGGCGCCAACACCTGGCGCTTCGGACTCGATCGGTTGCTCCTCGGCGTCGCCCGCGCGGAGGAGCCAGGTCGGCCCTACCAGCGGGTGTTGCCGGTCGACGACGTCGACAGCGGCACGTTGGACCTCGTGGGACGGGTCGCCGAGTTCGTCGACCGCGTCGCCGCCTTCCGGGAGGCCGCCAACGCTGCCTCGTTGGCGACGGATTGGACGCGCACCCTGATCGACGGCACGAACGCGCTGACAGAGGTGCCACTGGATGAGTTGTGGCAGCGCGCCGAGGTGGAACGCGAGTTGACACTGTCGCCTCGGGGCGACCATCTTCCGTTGGCGCACAGTGACATCCGGGCGCTGTTGGCGCACCGACTGGAGGGCAGACCGGGCCGGACCAACTTCCGCACCGGCAGTCTGACCGTGTGCACGATGGTGCCGATGCGATCGGTGCCCCACCGGGTGATCGCCCTCCTCGGCCTCGATGACGGGGTGTTTCCACGTCGCGGCGCCCCCGACGGCGACGATTTGCTCGCGCGCGAGCCGATGACCGGCGAGCGTGATGCTCGCTCGGAGGATCGCCAACTCCTGCTCGACGCCGTTTGCGCGGCAACCGAGACGTTGGTCATCACCTATTCCGGGGCCGATGCGCAGACCGGCGCCGCGCGGCCACCCGCCGTCCCCGTCGGTGAGTTCCTCGACGCCGCGCGAGCCGCGAGAGGGATCGCCGCTGACTCGCCTGACGAGGCGCCGGTGATCCGCCATCCCCTCCAGCCGTTCGATGAGGCGACCCGGCGCTTGCCCGGCGGCGCACCAGCAACCTTCGACCCTCAGGCCGTGCCTGCGGTGACCGCGGTGCGTGCCGCCCGAAGCGCTGCCCGAACGACCAATCGCCGACGGCCCGCGCCGGGTTTGGTGCTGCCCGGACGGCTCCCAGCGCGCGCCGTTGACGACGTCACCCTCGGGCAACTTCAGGACTTCTTCGCCGACCCGACGCGGGCGTTCCTGCGTGACCGGGTCGGGGTCACCGTGCGCCGCGACGACGAGTCCGCGGCGGCCGGCATCCCGATCGAGCTGGACCCGCTGGAGAAATGGGGGCTTGGCGATCGACTGCTGCAGCAACGCCTCGCCGGTGCCGGGATTGCCGAGATCCAGACGGCCGAGCGACTTCGGGGCCACCTACCGCCCGACGCTCTTGGCGCCGCGACGCTGCAGGCCGTGGGGCCGACCGCCGACACCATCGCCAAGGAGGTCGCCGATGCCCTGGGCGCGGCGCCCGCCACGCAGCCAGCACGCACGGTCGACATCGAGCTCGACCTCGGTGGGCGACGCCTGACCGGCGCGGTGGGTCGCGTTCGTGGCAGTTCCTACCTGCACGCGACCTATGCGAGCCTCTCCGGCAAACAAATCCTGGAGACCTGGATCAACCACTTGGCCTTATGCGCCAGCGCGGGGCCGGACGAGGTCTGGACGTCCGAGATCATCGCGCGGTGGGGCAAAAGATCGAAACGCATTGCGTTGGCGAGCGTCGCCGCGCACCCCGCCCGAGTCTTCCTCCAAGACCTGATCGAGCTGCGCGACCTCGGCCTGACCAGACCTCTCGCCTTTGCCCCGCGCACCTCCCTCGCCTACGCCCAACAGGTCTATTGGGCGAAGAAGCCGACGGACGCCGCGCTAGCGCGGGCGCGTGACGAGTGGGCGCGTAGCCACGAGCGCGACGCACCGTCGGTGAGTTATCTCTATGGCGCGGCCTCGTCCTTGGACATCTGGCTGGACGCCGTCCCCCCCGAGGAGTTCTTGCCGGCACTCACGACGGACAGCGCGCACCCGTCGCGATTCGCCTACACGGCCATACGAGTCTGGCGACCCGCACTGTATTCGGGGGCCGACAAATGATCGATCCGATCCCCAGCGGACGCGCCGCCAAGGCGGGACCGGCCGCCGTCGACATCAGCGCACCTTTCGACATCACTGCGCCCTTGCCGCGCGGAACTACGGTCTTGGAGGCCTCCGCCGGCACCGGCAAGACCTGGGCCATTGCCGCCCTCGTGGCGCGCCATGTCGCCGACGGTCTGCCGCTGGATCAACTGCTGGTCGTCACTTTCGGGCGCGCCGCAACTGAGGAGCTTCGCGAACGCGTGCGCGAACGCCTCATCCGCGCCGAGCGACTGCTGCGCGATGCCTTGACGGGTCAAGCGCGCCCTGAGCACCTCGACCGGCTCGAGCGCACGCTGCTCGGCGAATTCGATCCGGTGGACACGAATGTCCTGCAGGGCCGGCACCGGCGCATCCGGGACGCACTCGGTGCCTTCGACGACGCCACCATCGCCACCATTCACCAGTTCTGCCATCAGGTGTTGCGCAGTCTCGGGGTCGCCGGCGACACCGACCCCGACACGACGCTGATCGAGGACCAGACCGACCTGCTGCACGACGTCGTCGACGACCTCTACCTCGCCCGCTATCGCGCGGTGGAGGTGGTTCCCTTCACCCATGCCGAGGCACGCGAGATCGCGGAATTGGTGGCCGGCGATCCCGCCGCAGAGATCGGCCCCGACTCGCCACCCCCGGAGTCCTACGACGAGGAGCGAGTGAGATTCGCCAAGGCCGTGCGTGCCGAACTCACCACGCGCAAGCGACGACTCGGACTGCTGTCGTATGACGATCTGCTCGCCGACCTGGCCCACGCCTTGGCCGATCCGTCCGCCCCGGCACGGGCGCGCATGCGCGCCCGGTGGCGCGTTGTCCTGGTCGATGAGTTCCAGGACACCGATCCCGTGCAGTGGCAGGTCTTCGAGCGGGCCTTCCATGGGCACTGCGACCTGGTCCTGATCGGCGATCCGAAGCAGGCCATCTACGCCTTTCGCGGCGGCGATATCGACACCTACCTCCGGGCGCGCCACGTGGCCGACCAACTGTTCACGCTCGATGTCAATCGGCGGACGGACGCACCGCTGGTGGACGCCCTCGGCGTTGGACTCGGCGGAATGAGCCTCGGCAATCCCGAGGTCGTTGTGCATCCGGTCACCGCGAGCCATCGGACGTCCCGGCTGGCCGGGTTGCCCACGCCGCATCCGTGGCGGATGCGAGTGCTGGACCGGGCCGCGCTGGGTGTCGGTCCGGGAGACCTGGGGCGGGTGGATACGGCCAGGCCGACGATCGCGGCCGACTGCGCCGCCGACATCGCCACCACGCTCAGTTCCGGCGCAAGCTTCGACGGGCGTCCGATCGCGCCCGGCGACGTGGCGGTATTGTGCGCGACCAATGCGCAGCTGCGCGCAGTCCGCAAGGCTCTTGCCCGCATCGGCATCCCGGCGGTGCTCGCCGGTGACGAGAGTGTCTTCCGCTCCCCGGCGGCGCACTGGTGGCTCCGGGTCCTGCAGGCCATGGAGTTCACCAACCGCGCCGAACGAGTCCGCTCCGCCGCGCTGACCCCCTTCTTCGGTGAGTCCATCACCACCTTGGACGCGCGTGGCGACGAGGTGACCGATTCCGTGGCCGCAACCCTGCGCCGCTGGGCCGAGTTGTTTGCGCTGCGCGGCATACCCGCGGTGCTGGCGGCGGCGCAGTCCGCTGGCCTGGGCACCAGGCTCCTCGCGCAACCCGGCGGCGAGCGCGACTACACCGACGTGCACCACCTCGCCGAGATCCTGCACGACACGGCAACGCGCGAGCAGAGTGGCTTCTCGGCGCTCACGGCTTGGCTAACCTCTCACGTGGCCGGGTCCGGCGGACAAATGTCAGCGGAGCGCAGCCGCAGGTTGGAGAGCGACGCGGCGGCCGTGCAACTCGCGACCGTCCACGGCAGCAAGGGACTCCAATTCCCGATCGTCTATGCGCCGTTCTTGTGCGATCGGTTCGTGCGCGGCTTCGAGGATGATCGGCGGGCGATCGGGTTGCGCTACCACGACGACACGGGAACCCGAGTGGTCGACGTGAGCACGAGTCCCGATCTCGCGACCTTTACTCGCGCGCGCGCCGAGGACGACGGCGAGAACCTTCGTCTCCTGTATGTCGCGCTGACCAGGGCGCAGAGCCAACTCGTGACCTGGTGGGCTCCGCTGACCACCACTCGCGCGTCGTCTCTGCATCGGGCCATGTTCGGGCGTGGCCCCGGCGGGGTCGGCACCCCCGAGGCAGAATGTGCCGTCCCCAGTGACCGGATGGCTCACGACACGTTCACCCAGTGGAGTCAGCGCGGGGGCCCGCACCTGGAACGACTCGACCCCACCCAGGAGCCGCCACCGGTGGCGACGATCTTGGATGTCACGCCAGCGCTGGCTTCGGCCTTCGCCCGATCGGTCGACCCGCACTGGCGTCGGACGTCCTACACCGCACTGACAAAAGCCGCCGACGCGGCGGCAGCGGCAGGCAGCAGCAGGCCGGTCATCGAGCCGGAGTTGCCTGGCAAGGATGACGAGTCGCCCGCCGCCGAACTGCTGCCACGAACCGACCACCGCCCGGAGCCGTTGGCCAACCCCGGGACGGGTGGATCGGGAAGCGAGTTCGAGGACCCGCCGGACCGTGAGACTGATCGTGGGACGGAACATGGACCCGAGCGCACGGCGACGGCGATGCCCTCGCCGATGGCGGGCCTGCCGGTTGGGGCGACGTTCGGCTCCCTGGTCCATGCCGTGCTCGAAACCGCCGACCCCGAGGCGGTCGATCTGCGCGCCGAGTTTGGCCGCTGCATCGCCGAGCAGTTGCCAAAATGGCCGGTCGATCTGCCGACGGCCGAGCTCGCCGATGCTCTCGTCGCGGTCGTGACCACCCCGTTGGGGCCGCTGGCCCCGGGGGCGACGCTCACGGCCATACCGAAGCGGGATCGATTGTGCGAGCTGGAGTTCGAGGTCCCGCTGGACGGCGGTGACGCCCGAGCCCGCGCGACAGGTGGGGGTGCGCCCGGCGAGACGGGGCCGCGCGCCAGTGACGGCCCGGACGTCCTGTTGGGCGACCTGGCGCCGTTGCTCCGCGCGCACCTGCCGGCCGGAGACCCGCTCCTCGACTACGCCGACGCCCTGGCTGATGAAGAGCTGGGCGGGCAATTGCTGCGCGGCTACCTCACGGGTTCGGTCGATGTCGTCCTCCGGCTGGGCGAGCGCTATCTGGTGGTCGACTACAAAACCAACTGGTTGGGCGCTCCGGACATCGAGCTCACCGCGGCCGACTATGGACCGGCCGCTCTGGTGGCGGCGATGCAACACTCGTCCTACCCCTTGCAGGCCCTGCTGTATGCCGTGGTCCTGCACCGGTTCTTGCGGTGGCGACTGGCGGCATACGACCCGGAAATCAACCTGGGTGGGGTGCTCTATCTCTACCTCCGCGGGATGTGCGGGCCGAAGACCCCGATCATCGACGGCAGTCCGACCGGGGTCTTCTCGTGGCGCCCGCCCGTGGCGCTGGTCGAGGCGATCAGCGGCTTGCTCGACGGGCGGCGACCATGATCCGCGACGCCCGGCTCATGCCGCGCTCAACGCCGCCCGTCCCAGACGAGCGGTGCGCCGTCGACGCGGCGGCTCATCCAAACCTCGTCGCGATCGTCCCCCGCAGCCACTCGGATGACGCCCGGAAGTCGACCGACTTCGTCATAGCCGCCTTTGGCGTAGAAATCCCCCAAGCCCGACCCGCTTCGATAGGACAGATGCAATTGCTCCGCGCCGTCGGCACGCGCAAGGCCGGTCGCCGCGGCGAGCAGAATCGCTCCGACATTGCGGCCTTGGCGGGTCGGATCGACCATGAAGCGATAAAGCCATCGGCCGTGCCCCAACAAGGGATTGACCGATCGTGTCCACCACGCCCACCCGGCGAGCGCCGAGCCAGCGCGCAATGCCACCGCGAACGCGCGACCGGCAGCCATCTCGTCCTCGTGCGCGGCGAGCGCTGCGGCGATCTCACGCACGGGCGTGCCCGGCAGGAAGCCCACCGATCCGCCCGCATCGGTGACGCGCGACCACAGTGCCAGGACGTCGTGTCGAAGCTCGTCGTCGAGAGCGTCGATGCGTTCGATCGTTGGGCCTTCCAGCACCAGCGACTCACCCACTTCAGCGGGATCGCCGGGGTGCCGGCGCGTCCCTGCGAGGATCAGCCCGGCCGATTCGGCCGTGCGAATGGAGGCCGTGTGCCCCGGCACCACGACGGCCTCCACCACGTGGCCTGGCAGCCACTCAGCGGCGTGGGTCGCGGCCGCGCGGGCCGCTTCACGAGCGAAGCCGTGACCATGCGCCGCGGCCGCGAATCGGTAATACAGATTCAGGCGCCCCGGCGCGGCCGGGCGAAGTCCGGCAAACCCGATGGCCTCCCCCGCAGAATCCAGGACCACCCAGTAGCCGAATCCCAGCTCCGCCCACATCCCATGCCAGCCCGCGAAATCAAGAGCGAAGGCCGCGGGATCTGTCTGTCGCGCCCACGGCGCATGCCGGTACAACTCCGGATCTCCGTGCAGTGCGCCCAGGAAATCGTGATCCGCGCGCGTCGGAGGACGCAATGTAAGTCGGCTGGTCCGCAGGACGCGCGGCGCGAGGTGGTCAATCACTCTCGGACCGTAGCCGAGAGCCAGGGATACACCCGCGCCCATCCGCCGATGCGGTCGCTCCCGTCGATTTCAGCCCCCCCTTCGACCACGCAGGTGACTTTCGTCAGGCCGAGTGTGGCCCGGCCGATCGCATCAGCGAGGGGCGGGCGATGACGACGCTTCCGGGGCGGCGCACGGCCATACCCATTGACGACTATCGCCGCGTGCAGCGCGCCAGCGGTCTGCTCGCCGAGGCCAACGAGGCCGACATCCTGGGCCCGACTGATGTCCATGTCGCGGCACGCCTGAGCGCGTTGGCCGGCGAGACCGATCCCGAGGTCGCCCTCGGACTCGCCCTCGCTACGCGAGCGGTGCGAACTGGGTCGGTCGCCTTGGACCTGCACCAGGTCGCCGAGATCGACTCGGCCTTTCCCTGGCCCACGGACACCGATGACTGGCTTTCCCGGATCAGCCGGAGCCCGCTCGTCGTCCAGCGAATTCTGGTGATCGACAATGGGCTGCTCTATCTGGAGCGCTACCACGACCAAGAAGTTCTCGTCGCCGAGGAACTATCCGGGCGGCGCAACCGACCCCGTCCGACGATTGCGCCGGACCGACTCGACGCCGGCCTAAGTCGGCTGTTCCCCGCCGAGGCCGATGTCGACCAGCGGGAGGCGGCTCGGCTGGCAGTCGAAGAAGGCACGATCATCATCACCGGCGGCCCGGGCACCGGCAAGACGACGACCATCGCCAAAGTCCTGGCGTTGCTGGCCGAGCAGTATGCCGCGGCCGACCCCAACCACGTCCCGCGCTTTGCGCTGGCCGCCCCAACAGCGAAGGCCGCGGCACGTTTGGCGGAAGCGTTCGACGAGGCGTCACGGCGACTCCCCGAGGCCGACCGGGACCGGTTGCCGGCGACTGGCGCCTCGACCTTGCACCGCCTCCTGGGGTGGAAGCCGGAGTCGCGCAGCCGGTTCCGCCACGATCGCCATTCGCGGTTGCCGCACGACGTCGTCGTGGTGGACGAGGCGTCGATGGTGTCGTTGACGATGATGGCCCGCCTGCTGGAGGCGCTACGCCCGGAGGCCCGGCTGATCATCGTGGGCGACCCCGATCAGTTGTCGTCGGTGGAGGCCGGCGCGGTCCTGGCCGATCTCGTGGCCGGTTTGGGGGCCGACGCTCGTCGCCCACTCGTGGCGCGGCTGCGTCGTACCTACCGCTTCGGCGGCCAGATCGGCCTGCTCGCCCAGGCGCTTCGTGACGGGGCCGCGGAGGAGGCGCTCGGCATACTCCAGGTCGGTGGACCGGAGGTCAGCCTGTTCGCGGATCCGGCCGAGCGCCGCGGGCTCATGGTGGACGCCGCGCTGGAGTTGCGCGGCCATGCCCGAGAAGGCGATGCGGCTGCGGCCGTGGCCGCGCTGGGTAGCCACCGGCTGTTGTGTGCCCACCGCCACGGCCCGTATGGCGTTTCCTACTGGAACCGTCAGATCGAGCAGTGGCTCTCCGAAGAGACCGGCGATGCCCATTGGGCGCCGATGTATGTCGGCCGTCCCCTCCTGGTCACCAGCAATGACCCCGCAATGGACCTCAACAATGGCGACACCGGTGTGGTCGTGCGCCGGGACGGCCGTCTCGTCGCTGCCTTCGATGCCGGCACGAGCATCCGCGAGGTCAGCGCTGCCCGGCTCACCGATGTCGAGACGATGCACGCGGCCACCGTCCACAAGAGCCAGGGCAGTCAGGCGCGCCGCGTCACCGTCCTGCTCCCCGATGCGGACTCACAGCTGTTGACCCGCGAGCTTCTCTACACCGCGGTGACTCGCGCGCAGGAGGAGGTGGCGATTATCGGCACGCCCGAGACGGTGCGTGCCGCGTTGGGGCGCCGGATTCAGCGAGCAAGCGGACTACGCCAGCGCCTGGCCACAGACTGACATGGCAGCGCCGGACATTTCCGGGCTGTCGGTGCCCTCGGTTACGTTGAGCGGATGAACAGTCCGCTCACCTCGGCCCGTTGGCTGGCCGACCTGACCGACGAGCGCATTCAGCGCCACGTCGGTGGGGCGACGTGGGCGCGCGGCCACTCCTATGCCCAGGCCGACATGGTCCGCTCGATCACCGCCGCCGATCAGGGCCGGGTGCTGTTGGCGGAGGTCGAGGGCACCAGCCGGCTGCCCTATCAAACCCTGATCACCGTGACCAGCGAGCGCACCGACTCTCAGGTCCGGTGGGTCTCCCGCTGCAGTTGCCCCATGCGGGCCGACTGCAAGCACACGGTCGCGGTCCTGCTGGCCGCCCGCGCGATCTTCCAGGACAGCGGCGGCGACGCGCCCTCCTCCGATTGGGAGCGTCTGCTCGCCCCTCTCATCGACGATGAGCCGACCAAAACCGATGAGGGTATGCCGCTGGGGCTCGTGGTCGATCTGGCGCAACCGATCGCGCAGATCCACGGTGGCCGGTCTCAGCCGCGGGTGTTGGTGCGCCCGACTCGCCGCACCCGCGCCGGGTGGGCACGCAATTTCACGTGGGGGGACATCACTGCCCATACCCCACGCGTGCTTTTGAACAAGGCGCACCAATCGGCACTGAAGGCGATCCACGATCTCTATCGGGTGGCGGAGTCCCGGGACTTTTCCTACTACGGCTACGGCGATGTCTTCCTCGGTGATTTGGGCCCGCGCATCTGGCCGCTCTTGCGGGCGGCCGTCGACTGCGGCGTGGAGCTCCTTCCCGGCCCCAATCTGCCCAGCGGTGGCGTCCGGCTGTCGGCCGATCCAGTGCAAGTGGTCTTGGACGTGACGCAGGACGGCAACGGCCTTACCCTCGAGGCCACCTTGGACAGCCACGTCATCGGGTCAAAGGTTCATGGCACCACTCCCCTCGGCTCGCCGCCCCACGGGTTCGCGATCGCCACCGCCGACGGGCTGACCCTGGCACCACTGGATGCACCGCTCGATCCCCGATTGGCAGCACTGCTCGCCGGCAAGCGGCCCGTGCGCGTGCCCCCAGCCGACGTCGACCGCTTCCTCAGCCTCTACCTGCCCCGCCTGCGCAATGTCACCCGCGTCGAGTCACCGGACGATTCCGTGGTCATCCCGGAGCAAGCGCGGCCGGTGCTGCGCATTCGGCTGTCCCAGCCCGGCCCGACGCGCCTGTCGATCCTCTTCGATTTCGCGTATGCCGCGCCCTCCGGGGCGCTGCTCACTCGCGATCTTGGGCCATTGCCGAGGCATCGCTTCGCCGAGCAGTCGCTCCTGGCGAGTCTCGATGTCCTCGATGGCATCCCGGGCGCCCGGAGCCGGGCCAACCCCGCCAGCCCCTACGAGCTCGCCGACAAGGTGGAGCTGCGGGGCATGCCGGTGATTCGGTTCATCGACGATGTGTTGCCCGAGTTAGAGTTCCAGCCCGACATCCACATCACCTTCGACGACGAGTTGATCGCCTACGAGGAGGCCAGCGAGGCCCCCCTGATCGACGTCGGCCTGTCCGAGTCGAGCCTTGGCGGCACCGACTGGTTCGACCTGGGCATCAGCGTGAGCGTCAACGGCGAGGTCGTGCCGTTCGAGCCGCTATTTCGCGCCTTGGTCGCTGGCGACGAAGCCATGATCCTCGACTCGGGAGTCTGGTTCCGGCTCGACGACCCCGCGCTGGACAGCTTGCGGCAACTCATCTCCGAAGCCCGCGAACTCATCGAGCCCGGCGCTGGGATGCGCATTTCGCGCTACCACGTGAGTCTTTGGGACGAGTTGGCGAGCCTGGGCGAGACGACCGTCGACAGCGCCGCGTGGACACACAGCGTCGATCGGCTGCGACACCTCGCCGAGACGCCGCCCCCGCCGGATCCCCCCGGCCTGCTGGCGACGCTGCGTCCTTATCAGCGTGACGGCTTCCAGTGGCTCCACGCCTTGTGGAGTGCCGACCTCGGCGGCGTCCTCGCCGACGACATGGGTCTGGGCAAGACGCTGCAAACCCTGGCCTTGCTCGAAAATGCCCGGGCCGCAGGCGATTTGACGAGCCCGGTCCTCGTGGTCGCCCCGACCAGCGTCTTGGGCGTGTGGTCAAGCGAGGCCGAGCGCTTCGCCCCCGGCCTGCGGGTCGTGGTTCTCGCCGAGACCGCGAGGCGCCGCAAAACCCCGCTCGCGGAAGCGATCGCCGAGGCTGACCTGGTCGTCACCTCCTATGCCGTAGCCCGGATCGACGGCGATGAGTTCACCGCGATCCCGTGGCGCGGACTCATCCTCGACGAGGCGCAGTACGTCAAGAACCACGTCGGCAAGACCCACCAGGTGCTGCGCAAGCTGACGGCGCCGTTCCGGTTGGCGATGACCGGGACTCCGTTGGAGAACTCGCTAATGGACCTGTGGTCCCTGCTGGCGATCGTGGCGCCCGGCCTCTACCCGCGCGCCGACAAGTTCACCGAGTTCTATCGGCGCCCCATCGAGTCCGGCGAGTCACCGGAAGTGCTTGACCGGCTGAGGCGCCGCATCAAGCCACTGATGCTCCGTCGGACCAAAGACATGGTGGCCACCGATCTGCCGGAGAAGCAGGAGCAGCAGCTCCGGGTCCAACTCACGCCGACCCATCGCCGTCTTTACGACCAGCACCTCCAGCGCGAGCGCCAACGCGTCCTGGGCCTCCTGGACGATCCCGTGGGCAACCGGGTGGCGATCCTGGCCGCCCTGACCCGCCTTCGCCAACTCAGCCTCGATCCGAGGCTGGTCGACCCCGAGCAGGTGGGAAGCGGCATACCGGCCAAGATTGAGATCCTCACCCAGCATCTCGCCGAGTTGCATGCCGAGGGTCACCGGGCCTTGGTGTTCAGCCAGTTCACCGGCTTCCTCAAACTGGTCCAGGACCACCTAGATGCCTCCGGGATCAGCACTGCCTACTTGGACGGCGCCACGCGCAACCGGGCGAGCGTGGTCAAGGAGTTCAAGGAGGGCAGCGCCACCGCGTTCCTGATAAGCCTCAAGGCGGGCGGGGTCGGCCTGACACTGACCGAGGCGGACTACGTCTTCGTGCTCGATCCGTGGTGGAACCCCGCCGCCGAGGCCCAGGCCATCGACCGGGCCCACCGAATCGGTCAGGACAAGATGGTGATGGTCTATCGGCTCATCTCCGCCGACACCATCGAGGAGAAGGTCGTGTCCTTGCAGGACCGCAAGCGCGACCTCTTCAACCGGGTGGTCGACGATGGTGGCTCGATGTCCGGCCGCATCACTGCCGACGACATCCGGGCGCTCCTGGAAGCCGACTGACGGCCGGGGCCCGCGGCACGGCGTCAGCAAGCAGAGGTCAGCCGGCAGAGGTCAGATGGCCAGCGCCCGACCCAAGACGTCATCGAGCATCGGCTCGGTGAGCCGGCCGGTGAAGGTGTTCTGCTGGCTGACGTGGTAGCAGCCGAAGACCGCCAGTACGCGGCCGCCGGGATTCGCCACGTCGACGCGTGCTCCGTGGCCGAACTTTGGCTTGGGCCGAGGGATGGCGAATCCATTCCTCGCCAGCGCCGACAGGGTTGCGTCCCACCCGATTCCGCCGAGCGCGACGATGGCTCGCACGTCGGGCAGGAGGGCGAGTTCCCGATCCAACCACGGCGCACACGTATGCCGCTCCGCCCCCGTCGGGGAGTTCGCCGGCGGAGCGCAGTGGACCGGGGCCGTGATGCGCACGCCCGACAGGCGCAACCCATCCCCCGCGTCGACGCTGGCGGGCTGGTTGGCGGCACCGAGACGGTGGAGCGCGGCATACAACCAATCCCCGCTGCGGTCGCCGGTGAACATCCGACCCGTCCGGTTCGCACCGTTGGCGGCAGGGGCCAGACCGACGATGAGCAGGTGGGCTCGCGGGTCTCCGAAGCCGGGAACCGGCCGACCCCAGTAGGCCTGATCCGCGAAGGCGGCCCGCTTGGTGATGGCCACCTCCTCGCGCCAGGCGACGAGGCGGGGGCAGGCGCGGCATACGGAGATGGCCGCGGCTAGGTCGGTGATGGTGACGGCGTCAGCAGCGATCGCCATCACGTCCTCGCCGTCGGCCGCGATCGGCGTGCCCGCCGTGGCAGCATCCCCCGGCCATCCCGAGCCGGGGAGCACCGGTGACGAGAACGCACTGCTGCTGACGGGAGGATCTGCACCCACGCCGTGAATCTAGCCGGACGGTGCCCGCTGCAATGCCCTCCTCCTCAGAGCAGCGACAGGTGATAGCTCGGAGCGCGCCGCGGCAGGAGGTCGGCGAGGCCGGCGGGATCGACATACGCCGCCGTTGCCCAGATATCGGCCCAGACGAGATCCGGTCCGACGACGGTGGCCGACCCCGGCCGGCTGATCGGGGACCCGGTGCGCGGGTCGATCACATGGGCTCCCCGAGCGGCCGAGCCCGACGTGGCGACCGCGCCCCGGGCGACCTCGACCGTTGCGGCGTAGCCGTCCGCGGCATACGGATCCTGGATGCCGATCAACCAGGCCGGGGCTCCGCCTGGCAGGTGCGGACCAGCACCGACAACGAGGTCTCCGCCCGCCGAGAGGCAGAAGGAAATCCCGGGGACGACGCGCAGGAAGTCGGCGGCCTTGTCGACCGCCCAGCCCTTCACCAGCCCGGTCGGGTCGTATGCCGCACGCTCACCGAACCAGGCACTGAACCGTCCCTCGGTGGCTTCCTCGGCCTCAAGCGCCAACTCCATGACCTCCCCCTGCCAGGGGTGGCACTCCCCCGCGAGGACGTCACCGGCCTGAAGGCGGGCAAGTTCGCTGTCGTCGCGCCACAGGCTGAAGATGTCATTGACGCGATCGAGCATCGCGAAGGCGTTGCGCGCCGCCGCCTCAATGTCGTCGCGATGGACGTCGATTGCCTTGACGTGCAAGGAGATCGGCATACCCATGAGGTGCTCGACAAAGGCACGGCGACGCAGGAGTGGTTGGCCGCGGTGGATCGGCAACGGGGCGGTGTCGGCGCGGCTCATGCGAGGTGGGCCTGGTCGATGGCGGACTGGAGGGACTGGATGTAGCCGACCGAGGTGACGGTGGCACCGGAGACCATGTCTATGGAGGCGGTCTGCGATGTGACGACCTCCTTG
>Ga0209174_10001094_pt1 | contig 19492 bp, 18 predicted proteins | sample JI91814BDNA_FD_187505 | JGI IMG/M metagenome (GOLD analysis project Ga0209174, IMG submission 187505) | Wastewater effluent complex algal communities from Wisconsin, to seasonally profile nutrient transformation and Carbon sequestration -... | ecosystem: Engineered > WWTP > Effluent > Algae...
CAATTGGATCGTTTTACCACCGAGCAATCGATCGAGATCTTCGGGTTTCGACGAGTCCCCGCAGAGTAACCGGTGGTTACCTAAGATCCAAAGATCGCCAGGCTTGGTCACCGCTTCGTCGGGCGGTGCCGGCACATCGTCTGGATCGGTAAGCCCCTCTTCGACATCGGTCTTGAGAAGCTTCAGAAGTTCATCCTCGTCGAAGCCCAGCAGCGACAAATCAAAACCGTGGGTTTGCAAGTCGCCGAGTTCGATAGGGAGCAGATCATAGTTCCAATCGGCAATCTCGGCCGTCTTGTTGTCCGCGATCCGGTACGCCTTGATTTGCTCTGGGGTGAGATCTTTGGCAACGTGGACGGGAAGTTTTTCAAGCCCAAGCTTCTGAGCCGCTTTAAAGCGAGTGTGACCGCAGATGATTACTCCTTCATGGTCGACAACGATGGCTTGGCGAACGCCAAACTCACGGATCGAAGCAGCTACAGCGTCAACAGCGTCATCGTTGATACGGGGATTGTTCGGGTAAGGACGAATACGATCGAGCGTCCACATTTCAATCTGCAAAGCAGTGGTGGTCATAGTGCAATCCTTTGGCTAGGAAGTTGGAATAGGACAAAACAAACAAACTGTGTCTAATCGCGCGGCTGTTCCCGCCGCCCAATAACGACTCAAATTTCCTGGGAGGACCCATTCGCAGGGGGCCGCGATTTCGTCGCAACTTGCGACTGAGTGCCACTTTGGCAGACGCACCGTGGGGCCACCGTTGGACCACTGACGCGAACGCCGGTCAGCTGGGCGTTGCATTCGAGCGCGGTGCGACGGTTGCGACACGCGCAAACGTTGGCGACCGTAGAGCGTGAGCAGCTTCGAAATGGGGCTGCACCAGCTGACGGATGCCCTCCGGAGGGCATCGGATAGAACTTGAAAGTTCGCGACCTGCTCGGGCCACCGAACCAGACTCGAACCATGGGCTGCAGAAGGCTGATGAAACGGTCGAGTGCGCAGGGTTGCGGAGGGTATTTTGGTTGATTTCCATGCGCGTGCGCGCATGGAAGATAACGAAATAACCATGCGCAACCCTGCGCACTTGGCAAATTCCCAATGTTTTTGAGGGTTTTTGGACATGCTCCGATTACTCCATTTCATCCACTTTTGAGAGCGCGCAGCCCTCAAAAACACGCTTGTTTCGGTAGCGTCCGAAGGTGCGAGTCGCACAGTTAAATCGAGCCTGCATGGAGGTCGAAAACCGGGTCTGAGATTGCTGTCCTCCCCAGTTGCGATAGGCCTCAAAAAGCTCCGATGAGGAGGCTACGAGTTCGGGTGAAACCTCACAGCAGTCGGCAATGAATCGCCCCAGTTCATCCGAGCTGCCTCGATATGATTTGGTCTCATCGATGACCGATTTAGGTTCGATAAATCCGTTGGCTCGCCAGTCTTTGAAGCCATCCAGAAGCCAATTCAGAATGCCTGGCCCTTCCTCGCCGACCAACAGTTTGTGATAGTCAGGGATGGGTTCGGTAACTTTCCGGAGATCAACACGGAATGGGATCAGCTTGATACGACGCCAAATCCCTTCATCGGTACCGTTGATTTGCGGCAGATGGTTTGTACTCAACCAGAACTTATGCGTTCGACGAAAGCTCCAGTAATCTTCACGCATTCGCCTCGCTGTGATCTGTTCGTCGCCGGTTAGCTCCTTAACCCGAGCCTCTCGCAGCTTGGATCCTTCGTCGGGCTCGCTAATGGCCACTAAACGCCGCTGGTAGAGCGACGCGATGACGGTGTCGTGTTCATTCGTTGTTCCCAGCAATAATTTGCTAGGCGCGAGCATAGCGTAGTCACCCAGCAATTCGACGATTGCATTCCACAGGGTTGATTTCCCATTGGCACCTGAGCCATAGCAGATCGGTAGAATATGTTCGCCAACATCGCCTGAGCATGAGTAACCCAGCAACGCCTGAATGTAGCGTTTGGCTTGATCGTCGCTGCCAAAGATCAAATCGATGAACGCTCGCCACTTGGGACATCGAGCTTTGGGATCGTAGGCAACGTTAGCAATCTGCGTGATGGAGTCCGCCTGTCGATGGTCGCGGAACTCCCACGTCGACAGATCGAGCGTGCCATTTTGTAGATTCAGAAAATAGGTGTTCTGATTCAGCAACTCGTGATCAATGGTTGTCCGGGCATCGCACCGAGCGAGCGATACCACATTCTCGATCGTAGTCTTGCGATTGGCCCAGCGACAGAAGTCAGCCCACTCTTTCTGTTGCTTCTCGGTCTGAATAGCGAGCAGTCGATCCCAATAGTTGCGGACTAACCTACGCGCCAAGCGAGTCGTTCGACTCTGATCGATGTCGACCTTCCATCGCTTTCCGTCCCACGCGAGCCACTTCTTCCATGATGGCACGTAACGCAATTTGGTTTGATTGCCGTCGATGAACTCAACAGCCATCGCATTTTCCGTTTGATCGCTTTTGAAATCCCAATCGATGGCGGCCTTGGGGAAGCCAAGGTTTGCCGGGGGCTGGCTGCCTGGCTTGGAAGCGGCACTTCGCTTTTTCTTCGGCTCGTACTGTTTGGTGACCTTGCTCAGAGCTTTGGCGATGGTCCGCTGTCCATAGCTTTCGCTGCCATGCTTTTGATCCCACTTGTCGCGCATCAATTGTGAGCGCCGAAAGATGCGATCAATCTGTGCAGCATCCTTCGTGAAATAAGCAAGCGTGAAGACAACAGATGAATCAGCCTCGCTGGCTGAATTGAAGTGCGAGTTCCAATCGCCGTTCCACAGAGCTTGAAACTTCATACCAGTCGAGCGGCGTTGGCACGCCAGCTCGATGATCTCATCGTCACTCAGCAATACCGACCCGCTATCACTTGGCTGCGGACCTCGGCCGGCATTTGAAACCGCGTTAGTGCCAGGTTCGTCATTCCCAAACACAAGGGAATAAACCGCATCGAGAGATTCTTGCCGAACGTTGACTTCACTGGCAAAACCAGGAGGTCGAATGCCAGTGACGGTGAAGAAGCGATCGCGATCGTAGATCTCGACCTCACCATCTTCATATGCCTTGCGGCAACGCGCACCGGGTTTGCTAGCTTTAACAAACACCTTCAGGCCTGAACCTGAAGGGCTGATTTCTGTGTAGCTATCAAGGCGATCGACAATTTGCTGAGCCCAGGGTTTTACCTGGCCAGTTGTCTCATCAACCGAATCGTCGAGATCCACACCACAATACGGGTCGTCCGCCGTGAACACGAAACCGACGCCCACCAATGCACTGTTGCGCCGACACGCCTCGATCGCTTCTGCGAAGGTTCCCCATGTGCTTGCATCTGTTGAGGACGCCAACGATCCGTTGTGCGGATTAATGGGGGCTTTGGTTTGCTTTCCGCCGCGCTCGACATACTTCCAAACAACCCACTGAGCACGGTCACGGATACAACCAGGGCAGTTGCGTTCGATGGCTTCAAGTGATGAGTGAGGTACAGAACTCAATGCACTAGCTCCCCACTTTCAAGATTCGATGACGCCCAACGATCGAGAAAGGTGCGTCGCTGGCTGACACTGTTCTTCTTCACTGCATTGCCAAGCCCCCAGCGATCGCCGACGACAATGCAATACTTCGAAGCGCGGGTGACCGCCGTATACAGCCAATTGCGATCGGCAAAGAAGTGGGACTTGTGACACAGAACGACTACGCAAGGGAACTCGCTGCCCTGCGCCTTGTGTGCCGTTAGCGCATAAGCGAGCTGGAGATTCAGAATCTGCTCGTCTTGGATTTGCCGGCGACCGTCCCCATCGAAATCAACGATGTATTTAGTTCCACCGGCCGTCTCGATCTCCGACACAATGCCAATCGTGCCATTCATGATTCCCAAGCCGTAGTCATTGGTGGTCTGAATGACCTTGTCGCCGACAGCAAACTTGCGATCGACCGCGCCATGTAGAAGAAATTGCATCATCTCGTTGATCGTCTTGGTACCAAGTGGCCCCAAATGCGTTGGCGTGATGATCTGAACGTCATTCACTGCATCAAGACCCAGCCGATCGGGAATGCGGTTCAATACGAGGTCACGTAGGTAGACCTGAATCTGCATCGGATCTTTAAGTGTATCGATGACACTCCACGCTGGATCACCGACAGCCGTTGGCATCATTCGCTGCGAGAGTATCGCCATGCTGTTGGTCTTCAGCACGCCGGCCTGGCGTACGACTTCATCCAGAATGAAGGTCGGTACGAGTTTGTGTTTGATGCAGTCGCGAAGGACGTTACCAGCACCGACAGGTGGAAGCTGATTGTGATCACCGACGAGTATCAACCGAGTCTTGTTAAGATCAATTCGCCGCAGTAGCTCCGCCATCAGTAACACATCTACCATTGAGAATTCATCAATGAAGATGACATCGAATCCATCATCTGTGGGTTTCCCTGGAGTCCCACCGCCGTCTGGTGGCGAGAGACTTTGCCTTTCGAACTCCCGGCCGTTGTAACCAAGTAGACGGTGGATCGTTTTGGCTTCGAGATCAAGTCCGAGAGTCCGCAACGATTCTTCGATCCGCTTGGCCGCTTTACCAGTTGGTGAGCAAAGCGCGATTCGAAGATTTGCCTCCTTAAATGTTTGCGCGACGCGCGCTAGCGTATGCGTCTTGCCTGTGCCCGCTCCACCGGAGATTACGACGATGGCATGACGCATCGCGGCCTCATAGGCCGCAAATTGTGCTCGCTTGAGCCCAGTGCCATGTTCGGGTTCGATACCGACCGGATCTACGCCATGTCCATATGCCTCAAAACACTGATAAATCAGCCGCTCCGCGTCAACATAACGAGAAAGCGCAACCGCATCGCCATCAACAACCAGTTCCCCTTGCTCAACGGCTTGCTGAAACGCAGCCTCGATTATCGAGCAGCTATCAAGCGAATCGAGCAACAGCAAATCGATCGCCTTACGAATAACTTCGTCGTGTGCGATCCATGTATGACCATCGGAGGCCTCTTCGCGAACCAAGTAGCACAAAGCAGCTTCAAGCCGACCAGGATGTTCTTTCGGAACCCCCATTGATCGGGCGATCTTATCGACCCGCTTGAAACCGTAACCCTTGATGTAACGGATGATCAGATAGGGATTTGCGCGGATTACGCCAACGACCGAGGAGCCGAACTCTTCGAGTAGCGTTTCCATCTGGTGGTGAGACAGCCCGAAGCTTGCCAAATACGATCGGACTTCATTTTCGGCACTATTAGCGATCCACGCTTCACGCAACGAATGAAGTGTCCGTTTGGGAATGCGCAACGCCCGATACAGTTCCTCAATGTCCCGGCGTATCAATCGATCCAAATGTTCTGCGCTGGTAACATACGAGACGATCTTTCTTGCTGTAGTCTCGCCGATACCAGTAAAAGCTGGGTGTTTGGCTAGATATTGCACCAAACCTTCGGGCGTTTCTGGCAGATCGTAACTCACGCTCTTGGCGTCGAATTGAGGTCCATACTTCGGATCGCTCTTCCACTGCCCTGTCAGCGTGACTAATTCGCCCTCACTAACGCAGAATGGCCCACGAAATCGCACGCGATCGCCATCATCGCGAACCAGTGCGCCCGCAGAGAACTTGGCGCTGGTGAAGTACACTTGAGCGACTGTGCCGCTGATACTATTACTCATGGAGTAAATTCCCGGCGCTGGAGGCTATACGAACAAAGGATCGCAGGTAGGAATCGGTGAATCGCAGAGCTGCGGGTCGCGATCCGCACCAGTAAACGGGGACTCGATACTGGATGCCAATGTAGGTGGATGCGCCGAGCAATGATTGCGGCGCGACCGCTCTGAGTGCCTCTTGGTGTAGTCCACATAGCACCGCAGTCAAATCGGCCTCAACAACGATACATGCAGCTTCCAGTGCCGAAAGTTTTGCAAGCTCGCGAGCGAAGCGATCAAAATCATGAATGACTGTGCCAACAAAATCGCGCAGGCTCTTGCGCTCGACGGCCACACGTTGTTCGAATCCGTCAACGGAGTAATCCCCGGCGTCAAGTTTGCGTTTCACTATCTCACATGCGAACGAGTAGGGCGCTTGTTCGCGCGAGTCTATAACGATTCGGAAATCCATGTTTTCCTGACCATCCAATCCATGGGATAAAACAGAAAGAGCCGAGGCAGGCTCGGGGAGTCTGGACAAAGAAACGCGACATGGACCCGGCAAAAGAACCATACCGCTGAGAGTTGCTTCTCAGTCACGCCATCCCGCCTCGGCCGCACCCGTGCACAGAGAGTAGCTAGGGCTGGCAGCCAACCAGCAACCTAGAACGGCAAATCCTCGTCGGCCAATCCACCACTCGGAGCGGCTGCGATGTTTAGCCGACGGTTGAAATACACGTTTGTGTACTCGCCTCGTGTACGCTTAGTAACTTCGAGCGTCTTGTCGAGCAATTCTTCAAGCCGCCCTGCCAGTTCGCTGAACTTGCCCAGTTCCAACCCAAGTGTCTTTAGATCGCCTTTAACGTAGGGCAGTGACGCCTGGGTGATGACTGAGTTTTTGAAGATGTGCCGGCCAGCTTGCGAACCGGAAATGATCTCCAGATCGAACTTAATCATCGGGTCACCCTTTTGACTCGATTCAAGTTTTGCGGTCTGGATCTTCACCTGGTACTTGCCGTCGGGCACCTCCTCATAGGTTGGTGCCTCTGCCGTCTCGAAATCATCATCAAAGGACGAGAGGTCCACTTGCGAATCGACGGGTTCGAATGATTCGTAATCACTCATGACTATTTAGCCTTTCCTGAATGGGTGCTTGCCGGCGTGGAACTTTTTGCTGCGCTGCCGGTGCCGGTTTCCGAACCGCGAGCGGGAGAATTGAATGCTTTCATGAACTGTTCGTAGTCGAGAGGGAGCAGTTCTGGCAGACGACCAGTGCGATCGCCAGCTTCGTAGGTTGGATGCGGCTTGGTGCGCACAACGCGTTCGATGGTGACGTTGCCAGCGGCATCCTTCTTGGCGATCGAGTCGCCGAAAAGAATGATGTCCACGAGCCCCAAGACAACATTGCGAGCGCGATCAGGCAGACTGGGAGTCGTCTTGGTGTATTCGCCCGTTCGTGTTTCGATGGTCTTGTCGATGGCGTGCGAGATCATGATCAAGCCGTAAGGCAAGCTGGCCAAACGCGTCAGCACGCGATGCCATTCGTTCTTAACCAGAGCCCAGCCTTTTCCGTGCCCCATGTCCCCTTCGTACTCGATCCCATGTTTGGCACAGACGTAGTCCGAGCACATCTTGAAAGCGTTGTCGATGGTGTCGATCACAATCGTTTTGAAGTTATGATCGCCCTTGGCGACAAGCTTGCACGCTTCGAGGAATGCCTCCCACGAGTAGGTCGGTACTTTGAAAACCTCTAAGTGATTGAGCCCAGGTTCACACTCGAAGAAAAGCGAACCAGGAGCCCTGCTTGCAAACGAGCTCTTCCCAAGCTTGGGGCTGCCATAGAGCAGGATCGTTTGTTTGCCGAGTTCAGTGACCGGTTTGGTTGCTTCGGTTGGTAATGCAATGGACATTGGTTGTCATTCCTCTCAGAAAACGGGTGCGTCAGAATCGATTGAATGGAGTTCCTCATGCGGTGGACGGATCTCATAGAGGTTGTCCACTACGTTCGGATTAAAGCCGGATTGGCAGTAAGGCAGGTACTCACACGGTCGCTGGTAGGAGAAGCAACTTGATGTGTTGAGCAGCCATTTGCCGCGACGTCGCGCGTCGAGGTACTGCTGGGTGATCTCCCAGACTTCGTCTTGCAGCATGGCGAGACGGTCTTCGGAGAGATAAATGAACTCGCGATGGAAGGCTTCAGGCTTCGTGTACCACGCTGCCAGTCGTCCCTGAAATTCTTCGGTGGTTTCAGGCAACTGTCGTTTGGCCGTTGACTTGCCGCTTTTGTTCTTGGCGGCAAGTTCTGCGTGACGCGTCTGGAACTCTTCATCCGTCTCACCTTTGCTTTGTTTGAGGCGGCTCTTGAGCAGGACGTTGTAAATCACGCCGACGATCGGATAGCCCAGTTCACGCAGGTAATAGCAGTACAGTGCGATCTGTGTGTCTGTCCACAGTTTGTCAAGGTAATTCGAATCGATCGAAGCAGCTGTCTTATGCTCTAGCAGATACATGCCGTCAGAGCGCTGAACGATCGCATCAGCCTTGCCGGCCATCACAAACGTTTGGCTGCAGCGGCCGGTTTCGGGATTGCGTATGTTGCCGATGAATGACTTCTCAATCTCAATGACGGTGAAGTCCTCGGTGGAGTAGCGCGAGGCGTAGCCAGTCATAATAGCGCGAGCTAGGTGCCAGTTCGCTTGTTGGTTCTCGTCGGCTGTTCGCTCTGCGAAACTGCGATCGATAAAGTCCAGTACGACCCACAGTCGATTCGCGTTATCAACTGAGCGATACCAGATCTCGATGGCGCTGTGGATGATGCTTCCAAAGGACAGCGACTCCACCTTCATCCGAGGGCGCAGGTTGTCGACGTATCGATGTTTATATTTTCGGGGACAATTGCGGAACGTGTTGAGTGCCGAAAAGGTCAGCACGTTCTTGTCGCCGGTGTTCTGGGTGAGTGTTGCTAGAGACATAGAACTTTCGAACTCAAATGGGTTGCGTTTGCTCTGTTTTCTTGATGCTTACGAGAAGTTCATCTCGTATGTATCTCGTTCTTCGATCAAAATGCCATTGAGGCGTTTTGCGCCTCGCTGTCGAGCCAACTGGGCTTCACTAACCTTCAGCGATGCATTGGCGTGCGAACACTTCTGGCAAATGCGATTAGCAGCGCCGTTGGATTGAAAAATTTCGCTGCACTTCAGGCACTTCCGATTTCCCGGTTCATGAGGTAAGAGTCTTCTTGACATCGACTGCGGATCTTTCATCGAGGAGATCGAAAATGGAGATGACAGGATGTAAATCAAACCGTGTCGACAGACTCGACTTCGAAGTTGCCTTCGGTATCACTTGTCACTAGGTAGTGCTGATGCATGATGTTGGCGACAAAGCGGCATTCACGAGGAAGTGTCTGTCGAATCGTCTGGCAGGATTCGTTGAAATCTTTGGATGCGGCCTCGAAGCGTTCGACAGCTCGAAGGTATCGCTGCAAGGCGAGGGAGATGGTGACGCATTGTTCGGCGTCCATGGGGGGTGCGCTCATAAGTTGGTTTTCTTCTGGTGCAGGAGTCTGGTATGAATTGAAAAGGTGCACTCGCTATCTGTTGGAATACCCGGTCCTGGGGTGGATTGACGGTTACGTCTCCAGATATCTTTCGAATCCGGCTTCCTCAAAGAGCTTGCGGATTTGCAGCATCCAGTCATTGAGCGTGGTGCGAGGAATACCGATGTCTCGAGAAATTTCGGTGATCGACTGGGTTTGACGGCGACGTAGAAGATCTTGGAACTTGTCTGGCAATTTCGACATGAACGCAGCTAGGTCCATACGTAGGTCATTTAGTTCTTGCTCACCCAGCCGGCGCTCACGTCCCAATCTGCGATCTTGATCCTGATCGTGAAGTGCTTGGGACATTTCGACCTGGCCACCGTCATCACCACGGACAGTTTTGCTCAGACTAACGCGACCAGTTGTTTTGCGTTTAACAACAGAACTATCGCGAATGACATTGGCTAAATGGCGTTGCACCACCGTGCAAACGTAGGGATAAAGATGGCCAACCGACGGGTCGTAAAGCCGCAGGCTCTTCGTTGCTCGGACAAAGACTTCCTGGACCAGATCGCTGCGATCCTGTTGAGTGAAGTCGGATTTGGCAATCAGCTTGCCAACTTGCCGGTTGATGACGCTGCGTACGAAATTGTCATCGGCGAGATTGATGGAATGGTTATCAGTCACGAACGGACCTCCTGATTGAGGCCCCACAGGCGACAGGTCCGAGTGTTAAAGCCTGTGAGGCTTGCCCGCAAATGAGCGAGCTGTTTCCTGATGTGAATCAGACCTGTCGTCGTCTACTGGCGAAAATTCCCAAAACGGCCTTGGAAAGAAGAAAATCCCCAATCGTCTCCTCAAGAAACGTAGGAAATTGCGGCCTAAATCAGGCTAGATATTTGGTAAAATTCCATGAGTGGGGTTTTGGGAAATTCCCATAACTCGTATGGGAAAAAACGGAGATTGCAAATGGGAATAGATTTAAAGGGTGTCGCAAAATCGCACTGGACTGCTCGCCCGCAACTGAACTCCGCTGTAACTGCGGTTCATAGTTCATCTGGGACGAATAACCGGCACTTTAAATGCGAACAAAACGGTTCAAGCTTCTTTATCAAGCTTAGTGATGGCTGGTCGCCATCTCATATAGGAGCCGTTTTGGATATGCATGAGCGTGAGGAGTTGTTCTCTATTCTTGCCAAAGCCCTAAAGTTGCCCGTGGTTGATGCATGGCACATATGCCCAGACACAATAGAACTCCCCCCCTCGGTTTGGTCAGGTAATATCATTCCTCACAATGCAACAGCATCAATTTGGCTAGAACGCGACTTGCCCTGTCCCGCCTGTGCGCGATCATCAAAAAGGTTTACGCATGAAGAGCAATTGAATTTGAGTAACCTATTCCTATATTGCCTCTGGATCGGCGATGAAGATCGAAAGAAAGACGATGTAATATGGACCGGTGGCCTACCATATTTGTTTGATCAATCCCTTTCTGGTCCGCCGTCAAAAACCAATTCGTCCAAAACGTTTTGTCGGGGAACGCATAATCAGAGATTCGACCTCGAACTTTTTAGTCAAGAACAAGTGGTCAAAATGAGCCCTTCTGGCTATCCATCTTTACTCGCTCACATCGTGAGAGATCACTCAACTGGATTGCCAATCTCACGGCTGTATGAGCAAATCCAGTCAATCAAGCCACTCGATATCGAATACGTCGTGAATGAACTGGATATGCACAGCCGAATTGCTGAGGAATTGTGCAAACGACAAGAATCGCTCAAAGCGGACTACGAAACTTGGCGGCATGCAGTTGCAGAGATCTTTGGAAGTCGATTCTTGACATAGGTGGTTAAGAACCTAGTTGATTGATCCAGTCGAAATTTCCACTATCAGTGACTACCTAATTAGAAGCCTCAGAAACCATGAGGCTGGATTTTGAATTCACACTGCCACCCTTGGTTATCGTCAGTTAGCTTGATCGGCTCGCCTTCAATATCAAAGAACTGTCGCAGCAACTTGTTTAATAACTCTCGCCTCTTTCGATTTTTCCTGCAAGCGCCAGGCGATAGCCAAGTCATAACTCCATGTTCCCTGGCAAACAATTGCAGCAGCTCCCACTGCTTGCTTGGTTTACCGCTTCGCGAATCAATCAGCCCCAGTTGAGCGTAGGTCAACACTTGGCGTTGGTCGCGAATGGTCACGCTGATCTTTTCGGTGTCGCTAAATCGCATTTCCACATCACTCCAGCGACTTCCCGTGGGAGTTGGGAATCGACCAGCCACGGTTTTCGCGGGTGGCATCAGTCGGTCACGAAACGCGACCAATTGCTGACGCGCCCATGGCGACAAGTACCATTCGCCATCGTCGTTGAGCAATAGGGCTTGATCGAGAGGAACTACAAGAGAGCCTCTCGAGTCCAACAACGCTTCGTTGCGACTACTTAGCATCCGTTTGGATGTGATAAACAAAACAAATGGTCGCTGAAACTCGGCCAGAAATGCATCGATGCACCAATCTAGCCGGCGTGGATCGCTGACTTTGGCGAGGAAAAACGAGAACCCAGATCCGTTGGGATTCCCGTAGTGTCCTAGTCTATATCGGTACATCGGGCCTCCGAGCCTTTCGAATGCCGCTTCAAAGCCGACCAACGAAGCGAGTTCGGTAGCCAGCTTGCTGAAGCTGAACTCGTAGCAAACGAGGTCGCGACGATCAACAGACGCATACACTTCAGTCTTTTCGTTGTAGCCTTCGAATACACCTTCGTCGACCTCAACGATTTCCAGCCACTCGTGCGGACGATTTTGGACAGGCAAGGCTGCAGCGAGGCCTTTAATCGGAACGAGGAGATCACAGTGTAAATCAAAAGCGTCGCCAAGAATCAGCCGCCAGCTAAAGTGTGATGTCGCCACATCATTAAGCTGTTCAAGCGCCTGCCAAAGCTGGTTCATGGCGTATTCTCCTTGGTGACTGATTCGAGATGATGAATCCACGCTGTGTTAGCCATGCTTCGATTATCGACGCCACCCGTCCACGGCTGTAAATTGCAACATTGGGTGGACGGATAGTGATCGCTAATTCGCTCTTTCTTCCCTCAAGCTCCATCTTGAAAGTCGCGGAGATTAAACGCCGCTCCCTACGAATATTCTTCTTTTTCGCGTGCGCCCAATCAAGCAAATCGTCCCCCTTGCGAATCGTAGTCACGCCGTAACGATCATCTGGTTCCCCCAGCCACAGTTCGATCATTCGAACATCGCTGATGCCTTCGATGCCACCAGGTGCTAGTGCGCCAATTTCCAACTCCCGTAGCGGATCAAGAGTGTATTTAATGCCAGTAGGAAACAGGTTCTCGTTACCAAATATGTGCTTGCCCAGGAGTCGGCAATACAACGCTTTTTCCTTGCTGGACTTAGCATTGATCCGCAACTCTCCAAACTCGCGGTTGTAGATCGCCGATGCGCTTTGCACAGGCCAGAATGAATGAAATCCGAATCGTCCGTTCTCCACGATTCTCTGGCGTCGAAAGAGGCTACCATGCATTATTGAGAATTCGACTTCATCGGCATTCTCAAAGACTTCAACCCTTGTACCTTGGGCGCGGAGTCGTTCCACATGCCAGGAGTCAATGTCGCTTTCCAGTTGCTGAATTGAATCCTTAGCAGGAGACACAAACTTCGGGGCTGTTGTCTGACTCGCTTGGAAATAATCGTACGAGCGAACCCGCTTGATTCGAGAAAGGGCATGTGTTTGGACAAGTTTCTCTGGATTGGATAACCATGCAGCAGTGACGATGTCGGCTGAAGAATGCTTCCCACAGGGAGTGATTCCGAGGGTTTGAGCTGGAACTCTGTCGAGCAGCAAGTCAACAGAAACAGTGTTGGCTAGTTCATCAATCAAAGAGATCGCGTCTAGCAAGTCTGGTGGCGTTTCCCGATCGGCTTTCGCAATTTCGCGTATGACCGCTTGGCAATCGATCGAGCCAGGGGCTTCGATCTGGACAGACCGATTAGCAAAGAAATCGGCATAGGGGTGGAGCAATGCGAACAGTCGTACTGGATCGATCGATTCCAAAATACCGGGGCGCGACAGGCGCGAAATTCGAACAGCGGTCATGTTGCAAACCTTGAAAATTAATTAGCCATACGAATCCTTCATTGATCAAAACGTCAAGCGATCCAAACGACTGACGCGACAAAATGCGATCGGCAGTGGATGGCCTTCCGCTTCCACCGTGCAAATTCCTAGCATGGGCATCCCATCGACCAGTCCATGACCGTTTTCTTGAGCGATTCCATCCGGGCTAATCAACTGCCAATCACGAATGCTAGCATCCCATTGGCTGTGACACGTTAGGTCACAACGAAAAAGAAAATTTGAAATGCGCCGAACGTTGATCAGAGTTGCGGCCACTTGCGAAATTAGAGTTCATCGAGAGTTCCGTAATGCAACGGATTTATCGTCGACAGTTCCTGATGGTGATCTTCGCAATAGCTCTCGAATTGGGTTAACGCTCTAACTTGATTTTTCCGTGATTCGATGGCGCAGCCACGCGCCCGCACATACCAAGCCGCCTGGGCAAGCGACATCGGGAACACTATATCCCGCATGCTCTTGGCAGCGGTTTCAAACGCCCGATCTGCATGCTTTGGCGGCGTCAACTTGAGTTCGGCTTACTTCTCGAAAGTCAGTCCAAACAACATTCGTTCATCTCCTTGGTTGGGCTAGATTTTCTCGCGAAGAGCCAAATTGCTTATCCCGATGCTTATTTCCTGTCATTGGCATGAAATCGTGATCAATTCTTCCCAAATGACGGAAATGAAGATTCAAGGCATCTCTTGTGAATTTGGCTCCGCATGAGAGAATTATGCGATAGTCACGCGCAAGACACTCTCCGGAGCGAATTTCCCGATGGATGATGAAGAGCTAGACATCGTTATTAATGCCATTAAAACGCTTGATCCAACAGGAGAGCGAATTGCCATGGTCATTCGACAGACGCTTGACCAGCTTTATGATGGGCAACATACGGGACGTTATCGTTGGGACCAGTTGCATAAGACCGAAAAGACTCACTGCGGAACGCTCATCGAAATCAATCTACATCGAGAATTTCGATTCGAGGATGGCGATAAGATGGATTATAGAATCGGCGGTGTTGATGTGGACTGCAAGTACTCGCAGACTATGGGTGCTTGGATGATTCCCAACGAAGCCATGGGACACTTGTGTCTGGTACTATGGGCAGACGATCAGCAGTCAATCTGGAGTGTTGGTGTAGTCCGCATATCAGATGACATCCTCACTCGTGGCGGCAATCGCGATAGTAAAAGAACGATCACAGCTGCGGGTCGCGAGAGCATTCAATGGATCTTCAGGGATGCACAGTTGCCGCCGAATATCTTGCTTCAATTGCCCAGGGACATTGTCGAAAATGTTATGGCACTTCCAAGTGGCCAAAAGCGAATCGATCAGATTTTTCGTATCGCCCAATGCCAGCGAATCGGAAGAGGTGTGATCGCAACTTTAGGCCAGCAAGAAGACTACATGAAGCGAGTACGAGGAAATGGAGGTTCAAGATCAAGGTTGAAGCCTGAAGGCATTATCATCTTGGGACATTACGAAGAACATAAAAGCATTGCGAGGGGACTCGGAGTACCAATTCCCGCACGTGGAGAATCAGTGAGTGTAAGAGTTGCTCCGGTACGAAAGCCAGGGAAGGGTATTGTAAGATTAGAGGATGGCTTGTGGAGAGTAGCAAAGGAGAGCGACTCAATAGTTCCTGCACCCGATTGCCCACACACTACGTGAGCTCGAGTTTCTTCTGAACATTCTTCAGGCGTTGCTTTGCAAGCTCGTTGTAATTGGGATTCAGCTCAACGAGAAATGCTTGACGTCCTTCTTCTTCAGCAACAGCGCCTGTAGTCCCGGAACCGCCGAACGGGTCCAGGACGATGTCGTTGGATCGGGTTCCCAATAGTAAGCATCGCCTTGCTAGTTCGCGGGGAAATGCCGCCGGATGGCCTTTCCCTGAATTGTCTGGTCCGAGTATCCAGTAGTTTCTCAAATTCGCGCCGCTCTCTTCTCGGACGGCTTGGTGGTCGTAGTAGTACGAAGGCCGCTTAGCAAACAGGAACAGCTCTTCCGTGGCAGTGGTTGGTCGATTACGAACACTTTCCGGCATGGCTGTCTTCTTAATCCACACAATGCGAGATCGCAGTATCCATCCGTCTGCTTGCAATGCAAAAGCAACTCGCCATGGCATACCCATCAGATCTCGGTCTTTAAGGCCCCACACATCGGGGACCTTGCAATTACGTTTTTGGATTAGCTTCTTGGTGTTACCAACCTTGGCGTTGGGGCCACAATTGCCATCGCCACCATTCCTAGCGTACCCATCGCCAACGTTGAGCCAGAGCGTCCCGTCATCCCTTAGAACGCGGCGTACTTGACGGAATGTTTCAACAAGATTCTCGACGTAGAGATCTGGCGACGGTTCGGAACCTATCTGATCAGCATGATCGTAATCCCTTAGCCCCCAGTACGGCGGGGACGTAATGCAGCTCTGTACGACGCCCGAATCGATAGCGTCGAGAACTTTTCGACTGTCCCCTGTCAATATCGTTACCGAACCAATTGTTTGCTTCTTCGCCATTCCCAGCTCCTCTTGACGATTCCGTTTCCGTTGATCCGCGATTTTACCAGTTTCGGTGGGAATGAGCCACCGCCAACGCACCCAGGCAAATTCAATCGATTTCACACGGCTATCCGTCCTGCTTTTCGCATCAGCACACCGTGCTGTTTGCCACAGATGATCGAATCCGAAAAGCACAGTCCATCTTCTCTAATGACTAAACTCGCAGGTTTCGACAGTGTTTTCGCTGGGCTTCCCAATTAAAATCGGTGGTGACGGTTTGAAGCCATTTCAATCCGATCAAATTATCGGGGTTTGCTGTTGCTTCCATAAATAGGAGTTGCTCCTGTATCTCCGGCGCGAGTAGCCGCAAATTCATGATCTGAGTCACTCTCGCCCGGGTCACATGCCCGAGGCGGGCGAGGTCGGCGTAGTCGGTGACGACGCCTTGCCTGATGAGATCCTCGAAGTGGATCGCAAGTGCCATGTAGCGCGAGATGCGAGGGATTCGTTCAAGTGCTGGCTTGGACTCGTCCGATTGGGCTGCCCCTTCGACGATGCGCTTCTTGGCTCCACGGCCGCGTTGCTTGATCGAGAACTGAAAGTCGACGCTTACTGGCTTGCTCATGATGCTGCCTCCACGAGTTCAGGACGGTTCTCCATGGCGATCGTCTTGATGCCATCGGGATGAAAGGTGATGGTCACGCGACCGGTCGCTCCGTCGTAATCGATCTGCTTGACGATCAACTGGACGATCCGCGACTGCTCGCGGACTGTGAGCGATTCCCAGATCGGTTCGAAGCTAGTCAATGCGTTGATCACATCCTCGCGGGTTAGCGTCTGGGCCTGCAGCGCCGCCAACTTCGCGCTGACGATCGCATGCCGATGTTCGGCCCGACGAAGGCTTTCGTGCCAGTCAGCTAATTGCTCCAGGGAGGTCGCATCCGGCGAGCCTGGCGTAATCTTGGGAGCGGCAACGCGGATGGCTTCGTTCCAGTATTCGAGCTCTTTCACAAGCTCGTCCCGCTCGGCCAAAAGTGCCCTAAGTTCGCGATCGGACTGGATCCTGGCTTGTTCCACTACCTCTTCGACGAACGCCGAGTCTTGGCCAACGTGACGTATCTTGTCGACGACGAACTTCTCGATCTCGGCGGCCGGTACCGATTTGGACTTACAGTTCTTCCAGCCGCGTTTCTGAGCTTTCATGCAAACGTAGTAGCGGTATCGCTTCGCTCCATTCTTCGTCGTGTGAGTAGGCGTCATGGAGCAGTCGCAGCAAGCACAACGGAGGATTCCTTTGAGCATCGCTCCGAATTTATTCTTCGCATCGACGCCACCTGTTCGACCGTTGCGTCTTAGAAGCGATTGAACCTTCTGCCAGACTTCCGTTGAGATGATCGCGTCGTGCTCCCCTTCGTTCACTTCGTCTTTGTAGCCAAGCTTACCGATGTAGGTCACATTGGTGAGGAGTCTGAACAGCGTTGCTTTGGTAAACGGCGAGCCGCCCCGAAGCGTTCCCTTTTTCGTTTTCCATGACTTGTTGTTCCAGCCGCGGTTATCGAGCTCAGCGATGGTCGACATGATCGATTCGCGTTCTAGGTACAAATCGTAAATCGCCCGTACCCTGTTGGCCTCGACCTCGTTGATTCTAAGCTTGCCGCCTTGGCCATCGATGTCGTATCCGAGCAGCGGCATACCACCAGACCACTTTCCCTTACGTCGCGCTGCGGCAATCTTGTCACGAGTTCGCTCGGAGATCAGCTCGCGTTCGAACTGAGCGAACGACAACAACACGTTCAACATCAACCGTCCCATCGAGTTGGTAGTGTTGAACTGTTGCGTGACGCTAACGAATGCAACCTGGTTGCGTTCGAAAACTTCGAGCATCCGAGCGAAGTCCATCAACGAACGGCTCAATCGGTCGACCTTGTAGACGACAACGCAGTTCACCTTGCCGGCTTCGATGTCCGCCAGCAATTGCCTGAGTGCCGGTCTATCCATATTGCCACCGGTGAACCCACCGTCATCGTACCGATCGGGAAGACAGTGCCAACCTTCTTGCGTTTGGCTTTTGATGTACGCTTCGGCGCAGTCGCGTTGAGCGTCAAGCGAATTGAACTCCTTGTCGAGCCCCTCGTCTGTGGACTTGCGGGTGTAGATAGCACAGTTCAATTGGCGATTGCTGTTGACCTTGGTCATTTGTCACCGCCTTTTTTGTTGAGTTTGAAGAAGTGATATCCGTTGCAGTGCTGGCCGGTGATCTTCTTGGCCACAGCGCTGAGCGTCTTATAGATCGCCCCCTCGTATTCGAACCCGTTCTCCAAAACAAGCACCAGAATCTTTTCGCCTTTGTAGACCCGTTCGAGGACTGATTTCGGCGGCGGGAGTCGATTGTCTTCTTCTGGCTGGACGAAACCGGTCACGGTGTCGCCCGCTGGCTTCGGTACAGGCTTAATCGCCTTGGGGGCGGTCGTACGGATGTCAGTACCATGAGCGAGCTCAGCGGCGCGACGCCTGGCCCGCTGTGAAATGTCCCCTTCGATGTTGGCCTGCATCTTCCAAGCGATGCGTTTGACGAGCCACTGTTTGTTGCGAGCGTTGGTTGGCTCGCGCCAAGTCTCTTCGAACTTTTCTCGCAGCTGCCCCACCGTCATGCGTCGAAGCAGCGAGACCTCTTTGTCGATGTCTAGTTGCATAGATTTCTCCTTAAGAATCGGACTCACTGGTCGTTAACCACGTTGGCCACAGAGAGCACGCTTTCCGAGGGAACCTCAAGGCTAGATGCTGGCAATTCCTGCGGATCGTCGAGGATTTCTGAATCCTGAATCGCGATTCGCGATTTCATCCGCAAGATGCCGGCCGCAAGAATTGCAGCGATTTCCGACCGCCGAGCCGGCCCGGACAGGGAAGATGGGGGAAAACTTGAGTTCAAATCGCACCTCAATCCTCAACGCCGCTACAATTGACGGCTTGAAAACAGACATTCGCAGCGACAACAGCCGCGTCTATCTGTAGGAATACCCGGTGCGAGTTCGAAATGACGGATTAGGGTGCGAACGAAACGTATGTAGTCCGATGAAAACGGCTCTTGGCAATTCGAACCAACCAGTGCAGAGAGTATTGTGAGAAATAATGGCGGTCAAATTTGTTAACCTTGATGCGTTACTTCCGAGGGAAGACTTCGAAGTGAGAGCTCGTTTTGAGGTTTTTCTCGTTGAAAACAAACATTTCGTTAACGTAATCGTAAGCGAGAAAGGAAGTGGCTTTCGCGCTGTCCAGTTCGTGACCAAGATGTACAGGACCATATTCGCGGAACTCCTTCAAGGTCATAACTCAGTGCAGATAGTCAGAGCCCTTCTCGAGCAAGGGCAAAAATTTTTTAAGCCGATAACAGGCGAATGCGGTGGAACAGGCGTTTTCTCGTCCGCAGCCAAAAGCGCAGCGATTTTGTCGAACGCGCTCAAAAACGCTCTGCGATGCGGAGAATGCGAGGCACGCGTGCATAATAAAAGAGCGGTAACAACTGACTATAATGTTCGCAAAGAAGATGGTGGCTCCACGCACAACAACAATGCGATTCTCATGCATCCGTATTGCAACTCTGGTGGTAAGGAGAAGCGTGTACCGAATCAGATGGGATCGGACTAACTTGCGATTATTGCATGCGGGACCACACAATTACTCTCCGTGCA
>Ga0209174_10001095_pt1 | contig 19492 bp, 13 predicted proteins | sample JI91814BDNA_FD_187505 | JGI IMG/M metagenome (GOLD analysis project Ga0209174, IMG submission 187505) | Wastewater effluent complex algal communities from Wisconsin, to seasonally profile nutrient transformation and Carbon sequestration -... | ecosystem: Engineered > WWTP > Effluent > Algae...
GAGCTTCACGCCCACCAGCCCGGTCGCAAACTCGACAAAGATCATCTGCCCGTGGATGCCCAGACACAGCAGGATCGGCCCGGAATCCCCTGGCACGAACCAGAATTGGCTGCGATACCACCCGCCAGGCAGGTAGGGCTCGTTGACCGACGCAGCGAACGCCGCGCGCACGTTGGCCGGCGGGTATGCCGCATCCGTCACCCACCCGGCCGGCAGCACCTCGCGCTCGCCCACCCGGCCGTGGTCGAGCAGCATCAGCCCGAAGCGGCCGAGATCGCGCAGGGTCGCGGACATACCGCCGTCGTGGACTGCGCAGCCGAGCGGGTCGGCGGTGATCTCGGCGTCGTGGAAGGCGCCCATCGGCCGCCAGATCCGCTCGCCGATCAACTCCGACATGCGTCGCCCGGCGGCGCGCTCGACGATCCACCCGAGGACGTCGGTCTCGATCGAGCGATAGTCGAAGGTGCCGTTGTGGGCGCGGTCGCGCGTCATGGTCAGGATGTAGGGGTACATGCCCAGCGGGTCGCCGTGGTTGCGCGGCGCCCAGCCCATCGACCGTTCCATGACACGGACCTCGGCGTCGGGGTCGAGATAGGCCTCGCTGAACTTCACCCCGGAACGCATGTCGAGGACGGTGCGCACGGTCGCGCCGGCGTACCCGCTCGTGGCGAGTTCGGGGACATAGGTCTCGACGGGGGCATCCGGATCGAGCAGTCCAGCGCCGGTGAGGCTGCCCGCGACCGCGGACACGACGGACTTGGTGCAGGACATGATCAGGTGACGTCGACGCCGCGTCATCCCGCCGGCATACCGCTCATCGACGATCGCCCCCTTGTGCAGGACGAGAAACCCGTCGGTCTCGGTCGCGTCGATGAGCGCGTCTACCGTTGTGGCCCAGGGCGTTTCGAGCCGTATGCCGCCCACCTCACCGAGCGCTTCCGGCAGCGGGCGCGGCTCGTCGGTGCCCTCGATGACCTGGCTCGGCATCAGCTCGCGCATGTGCTGGAAGGCCCAAGAGTGGTGCGGATCCTCCTGCCAGTTGGCGAGCGTGACGAGTGGGGCTTGCGCACCCAGCAACTCGGCAGCGGCGCCGACGGCCTCCCAGGCGGTGCCCGGCTGGGGGTGGTAGTAGCTGTGCTCGGTCAGGACGGACGGCTCGCTCACGCCTCTCAGACTACGAGCCACTACTCTTGCGGCCCGTGCCGACCATTGTGTTCTTCCACGCTCATCCGGACGACGAGGCCTCGCAGACATCGGGGGCCATGGCCCGTGCCGCGGCCGAGGGCAGCCGCGTCGTTGCGGTCTTCGCGACCAACGGCGAACACGGGGAAGTCCCCGACGACCTGGCGCCCGGCGAGACACTGATCGACCGTCGCCGCATCGAGGCGGAGCGCTCGGCGGCGGCTCTCGGGGTCGCCCGCGTCGAGTGGCTCGGCTACTCCGACTCGGGCATGACCGGCTGGGAGCAAAACACCCACGCCGGGTGCTTCCATCAGGCCGACACTCGCGACGCTGGCCTGCGACTGGCCGCAATTCTCGACGCCGAGGACGCGGACATCGTCGTCGGCTACGACTGGCACGGCGGCTACGGCCACCCCGATCACGTCAAGGTCCACCACGTCCTGCACGAGGGGGCCCGGCTCGCGGCGCGGCGCCCGCGGGTGCTCGAGTCGACGATGAACCGCGACATCATTCGCCGGCTGTATGAAGGCGCCAAGGCCGCCGGGCTCAGCGACAGCGACGCGTTCAACCCGGACGCCCCGATGGACGACGGCAACCCGCTCGGCACTCCCGAGGCCGAGATCACCTGGCAGGTCGACGTCGCCGACTTCCTGCCGCACCGCCGCGCGGCGATGGAAGCCCATCGCAGCCAGAAGACCGACATCGAAGGCTTCCTCGGTATGCCCGAGGAGATCTTCCGCGCCTTCTTCGCCACCGAGCACTACATCGAACCGGCGTATGCCGATTCCCCCGGCATGCACGCCGGCTGGCCTTTCGGCGCCTGAGCCGCACAGAATGGCCGTCCCGGACCCCGACGGCCAGACCGGTGGCGGGCTCGGCTACCGTGAGAGGTGACGCAACACACGGGTGAGGATTCGGCATACGGACTGGGGAGTCTGGTTGTCTCGGGCCGCGCGCAGCGCAGGACGGAACGTCCTGCCAAACCCTTCGAATCTCGACATATCGGCCATCCACGGCCGCCATCCCCGCTGGCACCCTTCCACTCATCGACATTCCACAACGCAGTGGGAAGGGAAGGGGCATTCCGATGGCGGTAACAACCACCGAAGCAACATCGAGTGAGGGCCTGCACAAGGGCCTACGGCAACGGCATTTGACCATGATCGCCATCGGCGGCGTCATCGGTGCGGGCCTGTTCGTCGGGTCGGGGGTGGTCATCAACGAGACCGGCCCGGGCGCCTTCCTCACCTACGCCCTCTGTGGCGTGCTGATCATCATGGTCATGCAGATGCTCGGCGAGATGTCCGTCGCCCGGCCGACCACCGGCTCGTTCAGCGAGTATGCCCGCGAGGCGCTCGGCCCATGGGCCGGCTTCTCCGTGGCCTGGCTCTACTGGTACTTCTGGGTCATCATCGTCGGCTTCGAAGCCGTGGCCGGCGCCAAGATTCTCCAGTACTGGATCGACGCCCCGTTATGGATGATGTCGCTGATCCTCATGGTCCTCATGACCGCGACAAATCTCTACTCTGTCAAGGCTTTTGGCGAGTTTGAGTACTGGTTCGCCGGCATCAAGGTCGCGACCATCTTGATCTTCCTGGTCTGTGTGAGCCTCTTCGTCATCGGCATGTGGCCGGGCGCCAGCTTCGACTTCAGCAATCTGACCGCGCACGGCGGCTTCTTCCCCAATGGCAAGTCGATCATCTTCGCCGGCATGGTCACCGCGGTCTTCTCGATGGTGGGCGCCGAGATTGCCACCATCGCCGGCGCGGAGTCCGACGACCCGGAGCGCGCCGTCACCAAGGCCACCCGCTCGGTTGTCTGGCGGATCTCCCTGTTCTTCGTCGGCTCGGTCTTCCTGCTCGCCGTCATCCTCCCGTGGAACTCCACCGAGCTTGGCGCCTCGCCGTATGTCAGCGCCTTCGAGAAACTCGGCGTCCCCCACGCGGCCGACCTGATGAACGCCGTCGTCCTCACGTCGGTCCTGTCCTGCCTCAACTCCGGCCTCTACACCGCAAGCCGGATGCTCTTCACCCTCGCTCGTCGTCGCGAAGCCCCGCCGCAGGTCATGATCGTCAACAAGCGCGGCGTCCCCACCTATGCGATCTTGATGTCCACGGTCGTCGGCTTCCTCTGCGTCATCGCCGCCTACCTCTCACCCGACAAGGTCTTCAGTTTCCTGATCAACTCTTCCGGCGCCGTCATACTCTTTGCCTACATCCTCATCGCCGCCTCGCAATACGTCCTGCGCAAGCGCCATGACGCCGCCGGCCGCCAGCTGAAGTTCAAGATGTGGGCCTTCCCCTATCTGACGATCGCCACGATCATCGCGATGGCCGCGATCCTTGTCTCCATGGCGATCCGCGAAGACACCCGCTCCCAGATCACCCTCGGCCTCATCTCGTGGGCTACCCTGCTGCTGGTATTCGCCCTCACCAAGCCGTATCGCACCAAGGCCCGACCCGAGCTCGCGGTCGACGCCGAAGCCCGATGAGCGTGTCGGGGGTGACGCCCCACCCGCTCTCCACGGATGCCATCGGCCGGGGCGTCACCCTCGACAACTGGGCCGACGCGCCGCACAACCGCTGGACCTTCCTCCACCTCGACGAGGTGCTGCGGATGCAGGTGATCCAGGCATCGCCGCATCCGGAACCCCTTGCCGCAGAACCCGATCCGAATCTTCTCCGGCTCGCCACCCCGCGCTACGACGCCACCGGGCGGATCACCGGTCATACGACCGGTGCGGACGTCCTCGCGGACACCTACACCGATGGTTTCGTCATCCTGCACCACGGCCGCATCCGCGCCGAGACGTATGCCGATTCCATGCTCCCCGACACCCGGCACCTGCTGATGTCGGTCACCAAGACCGTGGTCGGCGTCGTCGCGACGACGCTCGTCGACGCGGGCTGGTTCGGCTTCGACACCCGCGTGCAGGAGATCGTTCCTGCGTTAGGAGAGAGCGGATTCGCGGGCGCGACCGTGCGGCATCTGCTCGACATGCGCTCGGGTGTGCGGTTCAACGAGACCTACCACGACCCCGACGCGGACGTCTACCTGATGGAGCACGCGACCCAGTGGCGCAGCCCGCGGGCCGACATCCCGGACACCCTGCACGACTTCCTGCTCACCTTGCCCCGCGAGCGCGAGCACGGCGGCACCTTCCACTACCGCTCCAGCGAGACCGACGCGCTCGGGTGGGTGTGCGAGGAGGCGACCGGCCGCCCGCTCGCGGACCTGATCCACGACTACGTCTGGGCACCCATGGGGGGTGAGCACACGGCATACGTGAGCATCGACCAGGCCGGCACGGCCATCGCGGACGGTGGCATGTGCGCCACCCTTCGGGACGTCGCAAGGTTGGGAGAAATGTTGCGGCACAGCGGTATTTCGCCATCCGGCCGCAAGGTCGGCCCGAGCTGGCTGACCACCGACACGCTGCTCGGCACCGAGGATCTGCGCTCGGCCTTCGCCGCCACAAGCTCGCCGACCGGCATGCCGGGCGGTCACTACCGCAATCAGATCTGGGTGCCCTTCCCGGACCGGACGACCTTCCTCGCGCTCGGTGTGCACGGCCAGATGATCTATGTCAACCAGCGCGCCGCGATCACCGGCGTCAAGCTGTCCTCGTGGCCGACCGCCCAGGACGGCGCCCGATTTTTCGACACACTGGGGCTCTTCGAAACCCTCGCCAGCGCCCTGACCCGATCCGCCCTCGCCGCCCACCCGGCAGCCATCAAGGAGAAGAGATGACCACCCACCCCCTGCGCAATATCTCCGAGATCCGGTCGTTCTACCGGACCAATGACGAGCCGATCTATTTCGTCGGGCCGACGCCCTTCAATCTGCTCGGGCTGGACCGGTGGGTCCGCAACTTCAACTACCTCACCTACTACGACCCGTGGGACGGCCAGCACCCGCGCATCATCACCCCGTCCCAGCCGTATGACGGCACCTTCACCTCCTCCGAGCAGATCACCAACTGGCTGCTGCGCAACCCCGAGCTGCAGGCGCGCCTGAAAGCGCGCGGCGGCAAGCCGCGGGTGATGGCGGTCTTCATCGACGAGGAGACCGAGGAGATCTGCCGCGAGCTTGGCTACACCCTCACCCTCCCGCCCGTCGCCCTGCGCAAACGGCTCGACTCCAAGCTCGAGACCACCCGCCTCGGCAATGAGGCGGGCGCGCCGAGCGTCCCCAATATCCTCGCCTCAGCTGACTCGTATGACGAGTTGCTGGCCCTCGCCGGCGAGGCCGGCCTGGGCAGTGATCTGGTGATCCAGCTGCCCTACGGCGATTCGGGGAAGACCACGTTTTTCGTTGCGAGCCAACAGGATTGGGACAAGTACACGGAGGATCTCGCCGGGCAGGAGGCGAAGATCATGAAGCGCATCCGCAACACCGCCTTCGCGGTCGAGGGGTGCATCACGCGGCACGGGACGATCGTCGGCCCGTTCATGGTCGACCTTACCGGGTATGAGTCGATGACGCCCTACAAGGGTGGCTGGTGCGGCAATGACGTCTTCCCCGAGACCATGACCCAGAAGCAGCGCACAGCCGCGACGCAGCTCGTGCGCAAGCTCGGCGACCGGCTCGCGCTGGAGGGCTACACCGGCTTCTTCGAGGTCGACACCCTCATCGATCTAGACACTGACGAGGTTTATCTCGGCGAACTCAACCCGCGCATCTCGGGGGCCTCACCGATCACCATGGTCACCGCCGGGGCCTATGCCGACCTGCCGCTCTATCTCTTCCACCTGCTCGAATACATGGACGTCGACTACACCATCGACACCGACGAGATCAACGAGCGCTGGACCGAGTTGGCGGCGATCGACCAATGGAGCCAGCTGATCATGAAGCAGCCGGAGGACGAGGTCTCCTCGATCCTCGCCGCACCCCGCACCGGCACCTGGGCGATCCAGCCCGACGGGTCCTTCGAATACCGCCGACCCGCCCTGGATTGGCACGGCCTGCAGGACGAGAACGAGTTCTTCTTCATGCGGATCTATGGCCCCGGGGATTACTTGTTCAAGGGCGCGGACCTCGGCATCGTGATGGGCCGCTCGCGGATGCAGACCGACGACCCCAAGTCGCTGACTCCGCGCTGCGAGCAGATCGTCAGCGGCATCCGCTCGCAGTATGTGAGCTCACCCCTGACCGAAGCCCCGGTGATCATGCCTACCCTGCTGAACTCCAAGGCCCTCTGACCCCCGGCTCGAGGCGTCGCCACACCAGTCGCAGCCTTCTCGCCCGATGCCACCAGGCCCTTGTTCGCACAGGACGTCTTCCGGTGCGAACAAGGGGGTTCCGGCATCGGGCGGGGAAGCTGTCAACGATCCGGCTCGCCGGCGGCCTCGGTTGAGGTGAGGTGGAGGAGTTCGCGGGCCTTGAGGGCAAGCCAGACCTCGGCGCGTTCGCTCGCGATGGTGAGGTCGCGGCCGAGGATGCCGGAGATCCGGTCTATCCGGTTGCGCAACGTATGCCGGTGCACACCAAGCGCATTCGCCGTAGCTTCCCAATGTCCACCGTGCGCAAGGAACTCCGATGTCGTACGCAGCAGGTCGGCGGACAGGCCGCTCGTGAGTGGGTCCAGCGGGCGGAGCACCGAGCCGGCGATCGCGGCCAATGTGTCGCGTGACTGCGTGCCGAGCAGCACGTCGAAGATGCTCAACTCCGCGAAGTCAATGATCTGCCCCGGCTGCCCGAGCGCCACGCGCGCGGCGGCGATCGCCTGCCGATAGCTGTCCAACGCGAGCCCGAGCTCGACACCACGGCCTACCCCGGCCGAGGGCAGCCGACCGAGGCTCGCCCGCAGGGCAGCGAGCGTCATCTCCGCGACCTCGCCCCGTTCGGCCGCCCCCACCAATACCGCGAGGCCCTTCGAGTTCGCCATCACAAGCGCCGGTGTGCCTCGCGCGGCCAGAGCCGCGTCAACCGCTGCCTCGGCCGCCCGCGGCGGTCCGGCGTCCCCGACAGCGACCACGGCCACCTCCCGGTCGGCAGCGAATCCGACATACCGCAATAGGCCGAGATCGACATCCGCACCGGGGCGCAGGAGTGACCGAAAGAGCATGCGCCGCAGGCGCATTTCCGCCTCATGGAGGTGCGCCGGACGGTCGAGCAGGATCGAGAGCAAGGTCGCCGAATAGCTCACCAGCAGCCGCTGGTTCGAATCCAACTGACGACGTCCACCGACCACCAGATAGCCGCCGGCCTGCTTGGGCTTGCCCAGCACTTGCACGGTGAAATACCCGTCGTCGTCGACATGGCTGATCGTCTGCTGCCGGGCCGGCACACCCTTGCCCCGGCGAGAGTCCAGCAACGCCGCGGCCCGCTTCGCCAGCCGGCCGGCGCCAGCGCCCGCCGAGTCCACAGCCGCACCGGAGCCGTCGAGCGTGACGACCGTTGCGGACAAGGCCCGCGCGAGCGTGTCGACGACTCCTGCCGCACCCTTGACCATGGCCGCACTCGCAAGCCGCTCCTGATTGCGCGAGATCTGCGCGACCAACGCCACTTGGTCCGCGGTGATCGCGGAGATGACCGCGCGTGAGATCGCCAGGAAGGGCGTCGCGGCCGGGATGGCGAGCACCGGCAGCCCGAACTCATCCCCCGCCTGGGCCAATGCTTCGGGCACCTCCGGGTGGATCATCCCGGTGTCGAACGCGAGACCGGACGCGCCCAGCCGGTCCAGCCGCTCGACATACGCCCGCTGTCCGACCGCGTCGTCGGGCAGGTTGATGCCCAGAGTCATCAGCAACTCGCCGCCGCCCAGCCACGCCGTCGGGTCGAGCAACTCGCTGGTGTGCGCCCACGTGATATCGCGACGCCGCCCGGTCAGCCCGCCGACGATCCGCAGCCCCAGTCGGCCGTCCCCGGCCAGTTGCTCGATGGTGATACCCAAGACCGCCTCCCGTCGTCCATGGAACCTGGCGAGCCGCCAGCATCGTGGGCCCGGGGGCTTGCTGTCCAGTAACACGTGGCGAGCCGCCCGGCACGGGCTCAGGAGCGGCGACCAGTGCGACGGGCATACGCATCCAGGGCATCAAGCACGTCCTGAGCCCGCCAGGTCAGGTTGCGCGCCTTGTGGCCCTGGTCCTGCCTCAGGATCCCCCGATCCAGAAGCACGTCGATGTAGCGATGTTCGTTCTTGCCGATGCCCAGGATCTCGCGGGCGACGGGCGCCGAGATCACCGGATGCAGGAACAGCCCCTCGGCCAGTCGCCGCGCGGCGGAGTCGGACCTCAGCCCAGTCAGCTGATCCCGCCAGCGCTGGCGGACGTCATCCAAGTCGGCTATCAACCGCGTTCCGTTGTCGACACCGATCAAAGCGGCCCGGGATACGCACGAGACGATCGGCGAAATATCACCGTCCCGGTAGGCGGTTAGCGCGTCGAAGTACCCCTGCGTATCAGCCAAAAGGCCCGAGCTGATCGGGACCGACACCTGACGCGCGATCCCTCGCGCGCGCAGCATCGCGTGCAGAAAGGCACGTCCCGTGCGTCCGTTGCCGTCAGGGAAAGGATGGATGGTCTCGAACTGGGCGTGGGAGATCGCGGCCTGAGCCACGCCCGGCACGTCCGCGCGGACGCTGAACGACACCAGGTCCGCGATCAACTCGGGCACTCGGTGTGCGATGGGAGGGACAAAGTCGGCATCGTGTGAGCTGCCCATCCCGAACACCGCCCGACCGCCGATCCACACTTGGTCCGTACGCCACCGACCCGCAATCTCCGGCGCGGTCTGGTGCATCAGCGCGTCGTGCATGGCCAGGATCGCCCCGGCATCCGCATTGTCGGCGAGGGCCAAGGCGGCAGTCATCGCGCGCACATTGCCGACGATGGCGCCTGCATGACCCGTCGACGCGCCCGTCAGCTCGGCTTCGGCGATCTTTCGCGCGGACGCGGACAACTGCTCGATCTGGGAGCTCGACGCCGACTCGCTGCGCAGGAGGATCGCTGCGAAAGGCGCGATCTCGCTGCCCTGGCGGGTGTCGAACTCGCGCATGGCGGTGGCCGATTCCTCGGCCGCGGCGCTGACCCGTCCAGGGAGCACTACGTCCAAGTCGGCGATCATCGCCGGAACGCTTGCCCGGTATGGACACCCGATCATCACCCGATCACGTCGCGTCATACCGGTGACAGGGTGCACATCCCAGGGCACATCTTCGTAAGTCACGGCGGGCCAGACATTGGTATCCACCGACGATGTATGCGGGCTAGCCGACGTTGAACTGAAGGTCACGCCGCCAGCATAACCTCACTTATTTATCTAAGTGAGGGTATGAATGAAGCTTACCTTCATTTGTGAGGATATGCCGCGCTGTCTCTGGTACTCGCGGAGGCTGGACGAAATGTCTCACTGGACCTCGAAGCCGCACCATTTCGTCCACTGCCTCCTCGGCACGCCCGGCCTACCGTGGCGGGAACGACCGGGCCATTTCTGGACCCGGGGAGCTGACCCAAGGAGGGGCCATGACGGCGCAACTGGAGACCGCGGCATACGTGGAGACCGACCGGCCGGAGCAGGTGCGCATCCTGCGCACGGCGATCCCCGGGCCGCAGTCGCTCGCCCGCCACCAGCACCGCCAAGGCGTCCTGTCCACCGGCCTCGGCACGACCCTTCCGGTCTTCATCGAGCGCGCGGGCGGCGGCATCCTCGTCGACGTCGACGGCAATCACCTGATCGACTTCGCCTCCGGCATCGCCGTCACGACGGTCGGCTCCAGTGCGCCGGCGGTCGTCCGCCGGGTCCGCGAGCAGGTCGCCCGCCTGACGCACACGTGCTTCCTCGTCACCGAATACGACGGCTATGTCCAGGTCGGCGAGTGGCTCAACACCAACACCCCCGGCGCGCACGCCAAGAAGTCCGCGCTGTTCTCCACCGGCGCCGAGGCCGTGGAGAACGCCGTCAAGATCGCCCGGGTCGCCACCCATCGCCCGGCGGTGGTCACCTTCGGCCACGCCTACCACGGCCGCACCCTGCTGACCATGACGATGACCGCCAAGAATGTCCCCTACAAGGATGGTTTCGGCCCCTTCGCGCCGGAGATCTACCGCGCGCCGCTCGCCTATCCCTTCCGCTGGCCGACCGGCCCCGACCACTGCGCGATGGAGGCGCTCAACGCGCTCGAGGACCTCGTCGTCAAGCAGATCGGCGCCCACAACACGGCCGCCATCGTCATCGAGCCCATCCAGGGCGAGGGCGGCTTCATCATCCCGCCCGCGGCCTATCTCCAAGGCGTCGCGAGCCTGGCCCGCGAGCACGGCATCGTCCTGATTGCGGACGAGGTCCAAACCGGAATCGCCCGCACCGGAGCGATGTTCGCCTCCGAACACGATGGCCTCGTCCCCGACCTCATCGTCACCGCGAAGGGTCTCGCCGGTGGGCTGCCGCTCGCCGGTGTCACCGGCCGCGCCGAGATCATGGACGCCGTCCCTGCGGGCGGCCTCGGCGGCACCTTCGCCGGCAACCCGGTCGCCTGCGCGGCCGCCCTCGGCGTCTTCGAGACCATCGAGGAGCTCGACCTCGTCGCCCGCGCCCGCCAGATCGAGGCGATTGCGCGGCCCGTTCTGGAGGAAGCGGCATACGGCAATGGGTGGGTCGGCGAGGTCCGCGGACGCGGCGCGATGCTCGCCGTCGAGTTCGTCGTCCCTGGCACCAAAGAGCCAGCCCCCGCGGCCGCCGCGGCCGTCATGGCCGCGTGCCACCGCCAGGGCGTCGTCACCCTCCAGTGCGGCACCTATGGCAATGTCATCCGCCTCCTCCCGCCGCTCGTCATGCCCGACGACCTGCTGCGCGACGGTCTGGAAGTTCTCACCGCATCGTGGAAGGGTCTCTGATATGACCACCGTCGTCGACGCCCCGTCCGTCGTGGGTGAGTCCACCCCCCAGGACGTATGCCGCGTGGTCGCCGCCGCGGCCGCCGCCGCTCCCGCGGTGGTCGCCGCCACCCCTGCCGAGCGCGCCGCCTGGTTGTGTGCGATCGCGGATGCCGTTGTCGCCCATGCCGATTCGCTCGCTGCCCTCGCGCACGAGGAGACCGGCCTCGGCCTGCCCCGCCTCGACGGTGAGGTCCTCCGTTGCGCCAACCAGCTGCGCTTCTATGCCGACGTCTGCATCGAGGGCTCGTGGCTCGGCGCGACCATCGACCACGCCACGGCGACGACCCCCGACCTGCGGCGCATCCAGGCATCCGTCGGACCGGTCGCCGTCTTCGGGGCGAGCAACTTCCCCTTCGGCTTCGGGACGCTCGGCAATGACACTGGCTCCGCCATCGCCGCCGGGTCTCCCGTCGTGGTCAAAGGACACCCAGCCCACCCGCGCACGCATGCCGCCTTGATGGACATCGCCCACGACGCCCTCGCTGACATCGGCGCGCCCGAAGGTCTCCTCAGCGCGGTCACCGGCCTCGCCGCCGGGGAGCAGCTCGTCCTCGCGCCTGAGATCGCCGCCGTCGCCTTCACCGGCTCCGAAGCCGGCGGCCTGGCACTGCACCGGCTCGCCGCCACCCGCCCGATCCCGATCCCGGTCTATGCCGAGATGGGCACCGTCAATGCCGTCGTCCTGACCACCGCGGCGGTGCACCGGCTGGCCGATCTCGCCCAGGGCGCGCTCGCGTCCTTCACCATGGGCATGGGCCAGTTCTGCACCAAGCCCGGCCTGATCCTGGCGCCCGCTGGCTGCGGCTTTGCCGCGCGCCTCGGCGCGGAACTGCACGACGGCCCACCGACCGGCGTCCTGCTCACGGTCGGCATCCACGAAGCCTTCGGTCACGGCGTGCAGAACCTGCTCACCAATGGCGCCTTTGCCGTCGCCCGCTCCGACGCATCCACGCCTATCGGTCCGAGTGTCTGGGTGCTCGAAGCCGACGCGAGCCTGATCCACCGCGAATCCCCGCTCCTGCGTGAGTGTTTCGGCCCCGTAGTGCTCGTCGTCGAGTATGCCGATGCACACCAGCGCGACGACCTGATCGCCGCCCTGCCCGGCGCCCTCGTGGCGTCGGTGATGACCGGCGGGTCTGCGGACGACGAGGTCGCGGATCTGGTCAAGCACCTCGCACCCAAGGTCGGCCGCGTCGCCGTCGATGCCTGGCCGACTGGCGTGGCCACGCTCTGGGCGCAGCAGCACGGCGGGCCGTGGCCCGCGACGACCGACCCGCGTGCCACCTCCGTCGGCGCCGCTGCGCTGGCCCGCTTTACGCGTCCGGTCGCCTACCAAGGCACGCCTCAGGCTGCGCTCCCGGTTCCGTTGCAGGACAAGAACGCCTGGCGCATCGTCCGTCGCGTCAACGGCCGTCTGCGCGTGCCACGAGAGCCGAAGGTGGCGCAATGCGCCGTCCCCTGACAGGTCTCCTCGTCGCCGACTTCAGCCGCGTTCTCGCGGGGCCGTTGGCGACGATGTATCTCGCCGATCTGGGCGCGACCGTCGTCAAGGTCGAGCGGCCCGGGCGCGGGGACGACACCCGGGCCTGGGGCCCACCGTGGACCGAGAACTCCAGCTCCTATTTCGAGGCGCTCAACCGCGGCAAGCTCTCCGTCGCCTGGGATCTGAACGATCCCGCCGACCTCGCCAAGGCCCGCGAGCTCGCCCGCCGCGCCGACGTGCTCGTCGAGAACTTCATGACCGGCACGCTGGCGAGATTCGGCCTCGGCTATGCCGCCGTCCGCACCTCAAATCCCGGCATCGTCTATGCCTCGATCACCGGATTCGGTTCCGGCGCGGGCGCATCCCTGCCGGGTTATGACTTCGTCGCCCAAGCCTTCGGCGGACTGATGAGCATCACCGGAGAGCAAGGCGGCGCCCCGCAGAAGGTCGGCGTCGCCCTCGTCGACGTGCTCACCGGCAAGGACGCGACAATCGGCATCCTGGCCGCGCTCCAGCAACGCGCGGTCAGCGGCGCCGGGGAGCACATCGAGGTCAACCTCGTCTCCAGCCTGCTCGGCTCGCTCGTCAACCAGGCGAGCGCCTTCCTCACCACCGGCGTCGCGCCGGCAGCCATGGGCAATGCGCACCCGAGCATCGCGCCCTACGAGCCCTTGCAGTGCGCGGACCTGCCCTTGGCGGTGGCGTGCGGCAACGACGGCCAGTTCGTGCGCCTGACGGGGGCACTCGGCATACCGGCGCTAGCCGATGATCCGCGCTTCGCCACCAACGCCGACCGCGTTGCCAACCGCGAGTCGCTCGTGGCCGCCCTGGAGGCCCAGCTCACCACCGAGCCGGCCGCCCACTGGGAGCAGCGGCTGCGGGCAGCCGGCGTCGCAGCTGCACCGGTCAACGACATCGGCACGGCCTTCGCCCAGGCCCGCGACCTCGGCCTCACGCCGACCTTCTCGGTCGGTGACGACCACCCGGAGCAGGTGCGCAACCCGATCCTGTTCTCCGGCAACGCCCTTGACGATGCGACGCCGCCACCCGGCGTCGGCGAGCACACCCTCCTCGTGGAGGATTGGCTCGCCTCGTCCGATCCTCGACCCACCCTTGATCAACCGACCAGGAGCCTCGCGTGAGCGCCATTCCCAGCCTGCAGACCCGCCTCGACCTCGCCGGGCTCGACGATCTCTTTACCGCCGACGAGCGAATCGTGCGCGACTCGGTGCGCACCATGTGCGAGCGCCGCATCGACCCCTATGTCGCCGATTGGTTCGAGCGGGGCGAGATCGACGACATCCGCGGCCTGACCAAGGAACTCGGCGAACTCGGTGTTCTCGGCATGCACCTGACCGGGTATGGCTGCGCCGGCATGTCCGCCGTCGACTACGGCCTCGCGTGCCTGGAGCTGGAGGCCAGCGACTCGGGCATCCGCTCGCTGGTGTCGGTGCAGGGGTCGCTGGCGATGTTCGGGATCTGGCGCTGGGGCAGCGAGGAGCAGAAGCAGCGCTGGCTGCCGGACATGGCGGCCGGCACCGCGATCGGCTGCTTCGGCCTGACCGAGCCCGACCACGGCTCCGACCCGGGCAGCATGCGCACCAATGCCCGCCGCGACGGAGATGACTGGATCCTCAACGGCGCGAAGATGTGGATCACCAATGGATCCGCTGCCGATGTGGCCGTCGTGTGGGCCCAGACCGACGAGGGCATCCGTGGCTTTGCGGTGCCCACCGACACCCCCGGCTTCTCCGCGCCCCTGATCAAGCACAAGATGTCGCTGCGGGCATCGGTGACCAGCGAATTGGTCTTCGACAACGTCCGCCTCCCCGCAGATGCGGTCTTCCCGGAGGTCCGCGGCCTGAAGGGCCCGCTCTCGTGCCTCAACGAGGCGCGATACGGCATCGTCTGGGGGGCGCTTGGGGCGGCCCGTTCGGCACTCGAGGCAGCCATCACGTATGCCGGCGAGCGCGAGCAGTTTGGCAAACCCATCGCCGGTTTCCAGCTCACCCAGGCCAAGATCGCCGAGATGTACCTGGAGTATGCGAAGGGCCTGTTGCTGGCCAACCACCTCGGCCGCCGCAAGGACGCCCATACGCTCCGGCCGGAGCAGGTCAGCCTGGGCAAGCTCAACAACGTCCGCGAAGCCCTCGACATCTGCCGCACGGCGCGAACAATCTTGGGCGCCAACGGGATCTCCTTGGAATTCCCGGTCATCCGGCACATGAACAACTTGGAGTCGGTGCTGACCTATGAGGGCACCGTTGAGATGCACACCCTCGTCGTCGGCCAGTCGCTGACGGGCCTGCCCGCCTTCCGCTGACGACGGACCTAGACCGCGCTCGACCGGGGCGAACACGCCGAATATTCACCTCGATTTTCGGCGTGTCGGCCCCGGTCGATTTGCCTGATCTGACCAGCCCTACTTCGGGGCGGCACCGCCAGTTGGCGCAGTCGCGGTGTCGACGGGTGCGGCCAGGGCGATGGTGAAGCCCTTGGTCACGTCACCACTCATCGTCGCCAGTTGATGCACTCCGCTGTCGTCGCCGAAGACGTTGTCGGTGGCGAGGCTCAGCTGGGCGAGATTGGTGACCGATGCCTCATACCCGCTGGTGGCGTAGACGAGGTCGCAGGCGTCCTTGGAGATTGCGATCTGCGAGGTCGCGATGGCATTGGCGGAGTCGGTGATCGACGCCTGATCCGGATAGACCTCGAAATGAATGTGCGGCCAGCGACCGCTGTAGCACGCCGGGAAAATCGAGGTGAAAGTGACCTTCCCGCTCTCATCGGCAATCTGGACCCCGCGCAGATAATTCTGCTCGGTGACCCCCTCCGAATACAGGGAGTAATTCCCGGAGCGGTCGCAGTGCCACACATAGACGGCGGCCCCAGCGAAGGCTTTGTCGCCATTCGCCATATCGGTGATCGTCAACTCGATCGTGGCTGGCACACCCTCCGCGGTGCCGCTGTAGTCGCCGAAGCTGCTCGTGATGTCCTGCCGGATGACGCCGTCTTGCGTCAGCACGTCCGGCCCGTTAGAGCCGTCACCCGGATAGGGGCCGGCCGTCTCGTCCGGGATCTCGGTCACGTCACCGGCGGCCGACGTCGCCACCGACGCGGATGTCGTGGCCGAGGCGGATGTGCTCGCGGACCTGCCTGAGGCGCTGGTCGACGCGCTCCCGCTGCCCGAATCTCCACAGGCGGCCAGCGCAGCCACCGACACGCCGAGACCGGCCATGCGCAAGAGCCGACGGCGGTTCATGGTCTCGAGGTCGAAGGCCAACCCCTGGTCGAAGACGTCCTCGTCGGGCCGGGGCAGCGCCCTGCCTTCGTACGTTCCGGGCCGGCCGTCGTCATGCGCGCTCAAGCTCATCCTTCAGACATCCTTCGATCGGGACGGTCGTGGTCCCGGCGAGCCTAGAGAAGTTCGGCCACCTGTGCATGTGCTGTGTTCAATACCCCTCAACGAGCCCGCCAATGTCAACTCAAACTTGACAGTATCGAGTGTCAAGTCTACTTTGACAGTCATGACCATCTTGACGCAGCCACATCTCCCGGCTGACCCGACAGACGCAAGCGCGTGGCTCGCCTACGGGCGGGCCTGGGCCACGGCATACGGCTCGCCGCCCGGCACACCACGGGCGTCCCGGACGCACTCAGCACCGGCGAAGCACTTCTCGCACAAACCGATTCCTGAGCTGACCCTCACGATGCACGCCTATCGGGAGGCAACTCCCGGCCCGAGGTGGCAGGCGCTCGCCCGGGCGACGTGGCCGGCCTACGCACGCTGGTTCCGGGCGCGGCCCGCCTCCGACCAACCGACGTATGCCGAGTGCCGCGACGCGTTGCGCCGCCACCTGCCCGCGCTCCTGCCGACGTGGGAGCACCTGACCGAACTGGCCGTGGCGGCGACCGGCACCACCCACGAGGACGCCGGCCGGCTGCTGAGCCTGTGGCGGCCGACGCCCTTCGTCACCGGGTGCAGCCAGGTGGCGCTGACCGACCCCGAGCCGGTGCTTCTGCGCAGTTACGACTACGACCCGGCGCTCTTCGAGGGGGTGGTCGCCTCGACGAACTACTCGGGCACCCGGCGCGTCATGGGGACCAGCGATTGCCTCTGGGGCCTACTCGATGGGATCAACGAGGACGGTCTCGCCGTTTCACTGACCTTCGGCGGCCGTCCCGGATCGGGCGTCGGCTTCGGCATCCCCTTGGTCCTGCGCGCCTTGCTCGAGGAATGCGGCGACGTGGCCGAGGCAGTGGCGCGCGTGCGCACCCTGCCCGTCGCGCAGGCTTACAACCTGACCTTCGTGGACGCGGCGGGAACGGTGGCCACGGTTTTCGTGGCTCCCGGCGAGGAGGTCATCACCTCCCGGCAGCGTGTCGCAACGAATCACCGACTCGATGTCGTGGAATATCCCGCAGATGCGGCCCGGCTGCGCTCCCGAGAGCGTCACGACCTGCTGACCCGACTTGTCAACGTAGGCGCGACGCGGCGGGAAGTCGTTGGCGCATTCCTTCGCGAGCCGGTCCGAAGTTCGCTCTTCAGCGCGGGTTTTGGCAGTCTCTTTATGGCCGAATTCTTACCGAAGGAAGGTAGCGTCACGTACCGCTGGCCCGGCCAAACGTGGACGCGCCGGTTCGAAGATCCCGACGCGTCGATAACGGTGGAGGTACCCAGTGCCGAAGTCCCCAGCGGATGCCGTGGCCCGCGACCTGGCAACGGCTCAAGCCGCCATCGATCGGCTGGCCGCAACGGCAGAACCTGAGGCTTTCAACGCTCTGCTTGCCCTGAGCGCGGCAGCTGGCGAAGCTCTGGGCACGTCGGCCCGGCTGCTCGCAGAGTCCGCCTCCTGGGCGGCGGTCGGCGAGGCCTCGGGGACCACCCGCCAGGCCGCCTGGGCCCGCTGGCATACGTGATCCGCGGCAGCGTGCACGCAGCGCTCGGCTCCTCATGACTCCTGCGCGGCGCGCCCCGGTCGGGTCGCGTCGCGCAGGCCGTACTTGCGGCCCCCCGGAGAACGGCGCGGACGGGCGCTGGTCGCCTGTCAGGCTGCTCGTATCTATCAGGCCGCTTGCGCGTACCGGTCAGGCCGCCTGGGCGTATGCCGTGGCCTCCCCCGCCGAGACGAGCGCGGCATAGTGCCCGCCACGGGCGAGTAGCGCCTCGTGGGTGCCGAGTTCGACGACTCGGCCACCCGCCAGGACGGCGATCTGATCGGCATCACGGATCGTCGAGAGGCGGTGCGCGATGGTGATCGTGGTCCGGCCGGCGCTCAGGGTGTCGATGGCCTGCTGAGCGGCGCGCTCGGTCCGGTTGTCGAGAGCGGACGTGGCTTCGTCCAGGATCAACACCCGGGGATCGCGCAGGATCGTGCGGGCGATGGCCAAACGCTGCTTCTCACCGCCAGAGAAGCGGTGTCCACGGGAGCCGACGACGGTGTCGAGACCCTCGGGCAGTCGTCCGATCAGGTCGGCAACCTGGGCCGCCCCGAGAGCGGACCACAACTGCGCCTCGCTCGCGTCGGGTGCGGCCAGCAGGAGGTTGGCCCGAATGGTGTCGTGCACCAGGTAGGTCTCCTGCGTCACGACGCCGACGATCGCGGCCAGAGCGTCCTCGCCGATCGCCGTCAGCGCGATGCCGTCGATCGAGACCGATCCCGACGACGGGTCGCGCAGCCGCGCGACCAGGCCGGCCAAGGTCGACTTGCCCGAACCGGTGTCACCGACCAGCGCGAGGCTCGATCCGGCGGGGATGTCGAGCGTCACGTCGTCGACCGCGGGGGGCGCGCCCTCGGCATACGTGAAGGAGACATGGTCGAAGCGGATGTCGCCCCGCACCTCGCCGGCAGGCAGCGGGACGGGCGCGACCGGCGCGGGCACATCGGTCACCAGGTCGAGGTAGCCGAAGATCCGGCTGAAGAGGGCCATCGAGGAGATCCACGAGACGCCGACGTTGAGCAGGGCCATCAGCGGCCGGAAGATCCCCGCCTGCAGGCTGGTGAAGGCCACCAACGTGCCGATGGTCATCCCCCCGCTGGTCGCCGGGAAACCTGCCGCGAGGTAGATCAGCGCCGGGATGGCGGCGAAGACGATGGACATGGTGGCCATCCGCCAGCGGCCGGCAAGTGCCGAGCGAAGCTCGAGATCGACGAGTTCGGCGGACGTCCGCTCGAAGCGACGAGAAGCCAGCCGGCCGGCCCCCAGCGTCTTGGTCAGGAGCACGCCGCTGACCGACAATCCTTCGTCGACCTGGACGTGCATATCGGCTAGGCGGGCCTGCAGGGCGGCGGTGATCTCGCGACGCAGCAGCGCCACGCGGCGGGTCAGCCACATCGACGGCGGGAGAACGAGCAGGGAGAGCAGGGACAGCCGCCAGCTCAGCGCGGCCATGGCCACCGCCGTGCCCACCGCGGTCGTCAGATTAGCCGCGATCGACGTCGCGGTCGAGGTGACCACCGACTGCATGCCACCGATGTCCTGGATAATGCGCGACTGGACTTCGCCGCCCCGGGTGCGCGTGAAGAAGCTGAGCGATTGGCGCTGGAGGTGGGCGAAGACGTCGCTGCGCAGGCGGTGCATGACCTGCTGGCCGACCTTCGTCGACATCCAGGTTTGCACCACGCCCAGGAGCGAGGTCGCAATGGTGACCGCGAGCATGCCGCCGACGGCCAGCAGGAGCACGCGAATATTGTTGTGCGGCAGGGCATCGTCGAAGACGGCCTTGAGCAGGAAAGGTTGCGCCAGCCCGAGAGCCGACGAGACCACGATGATCGCCATGACGGTGGCGATGGCCAGGCGGTGCGGCGCGAAGAGCGCCAGCACGCGCGGGAGCTCGACGGGCGAGAGCGCCAACTGGGCTCGATCGCGCGGGTCGACCTTCTGGGGGCCCCGCGAGCCCCCACCGGAGTGCAGGGTGTCAGCCATGAGCCACTCCTTCCGTTGTCTG
>Ga0209174_10001096_pt1 | contig 19486 bp, 17 predicted proteins | sample JI91814BDNA_FD_187505 | JGI IMG/M metagenome (GOLD analysis project Ga0209174, IMG submission 187505) | Wastewater effluent complex algal communities from Wisconsin, to seasonally profile nutrient transformation and Carbon sequestration -... | ecosystem: Engineered > WWTP > Effluent > Algae...
TAATAGGACCAACTCAATTCCCATTAGCCGAACGCGTTAGCGTCGGTTTCCCGTCGGCGCAGCGACGGACGCAACCTTTCCATCTTAAATGCGTGTTGCAGCGGTTTGGTCCGATGGGGCGTGACGTGTTGCAGGCATCGTGCGCACTTGGGACCGTGTACCGATAGAGAAGTAAAACCGCAGCTAACGCTGTCGGCTAATGACCAAAGTCGCGTCAGGTCCACTCTTTCGATGGTATGAATACCGGAAAATTATGGGCATAGGCTGCGTCACACCCCCCACAACCAATAGAGAAAATACCCCCGACAGGATTCGAACCTGCGACCTCAGCTTTAGGAAAGCCGCGCTCTATCCAACTGAGCTACGAGGGCATATTCATAACGGTTATTCTTACTTCCAATCCAGCTTCAAGCAATGCCTCCAACCCATGCCCCTCAGTGAATTGCCAAAACCTATGTTGCCGACGATCGCAGGCTGGTATTTTCGACAGCCCAATCACCGTTTTCAAAGCCTCAGTCGTTTCAAAGCCTCAGTCCATGGGAACCGGCCAGCGGTCATCCCAGCGGTAAAAGTTGGTGTACAATATGGTCGGCCCCACGGTCACTCGAAAACTTTGGACGATTTTATCCTCTCAATGGTTCATCATGCTCCCTGATATCGATCAATATGCGATCTATCGAATCCTCGATGCGAACTACAATCGCGCCGCAGAAGGGATCCGAACCCTCGAAGAAATTGCCCGCTTCCGTGCCAATTCGAGCCCACTCCAACGCGAGCTGAAATCGCTCCGACATCAACTCGCTGAAGCACTGCAATTGCTCCCGAGCGAACAATTGCTGAAGTCGCGTTCGGCTGCCGGAGATGTCGGACCAGAGAACACACTCGATTCCGAATTAACTCGAGCCTCGCTAGAACAAATTCAAAACGCAGCTGCCCAACGTATCCAACAAGCGCTGCGTTCGCTAGAAGAATTCAGTAAACCGCTTCATCCAGATGCAGCTCTCGCGTTTGCCAAAGTTCGCTACTCTGCTTATGACATTCTTGCTAAAGCACTACTCAACTTCGCATCGCCTAAAGTATCGTTTCAAGCTGCACGAATCTATCTGCTGGTCGACCTAAAACGTGAATCTCATGTCTGGCTCGATCACTTAGAAAAATTAGTCGATGCCGGAGCGGATGTTATTCAAGTTCGCGATAAGCAAGCCGACGGATCTGTTCTGCTTGAACGTTGCCAACAAGCCGTGGAACGCTTAGCCAAAACACCCGCAAGGCTCATCGTTAACGACCGACCTGACATCGCGTTGATGAGCGGCGCAGATGGAGTTCATCTGGGGCAAGAAGATCTGCCGGTTGCCGCCGTTCGAAAATGGGTGGGCCAGAGATTGGTAATCGGACTCTCGACCCATGAACCCCTTCAGGTCGAAGAAGCAGAAAAACTCAATGTGGACTACATCGGTTGCGGCCCTACGTTTCCCTCGACCACCAAACATTTTACCGAGTTCAGTGGTCTCGTCTTCTTAAAAGCTGCTGCTGCCACTCCCCTCCCCGCCTTCGCGATCGGCGGTATCACTCTCGAAAAGTTACCGCAAGTGATCGATGCGGGCTTCAGGCGAGTGGCCATCGCTGGAGATATCGATAAGGCCGATGATCCTTATGCCAGAATTCGCAGTTACCGCCAACTGCTTCATTGAATCGCCGCCGCGCGATTGATCGTCTCGATGACTTCGTTCACTGGAGGTAAGCGTTCCTCCCAGATGCGAAAGATCGTTTGCTTCTTGTCGGTGATCACAGTTGTCGGGAAATGCGTGCTGCCACTAGGCGCAATTATGGCGAGTTGTCCACGTGTATAAGCGACCGGATCATAATACGTTGGCAATGTGATCCCCAACTCTTCGTAGTACTTTGCCGTGTTCTCTTTCAACGACGGCAAATCCTCATCCACCTCTTCGCCACACGAGACATTCAAAAAGACCACATTCGAGTTCTCTTTGAAGTGCTCGATAAGTTTCACAAATTCGGGATACTCGCGCCGGCAATCGGGGCACCAAGTTCCCCAGATGTGAAGCACCACTACCTTGTTGGTGAGATCGGATTTTTGTGGCACCGTTTCCGCATTGAGCAAAGGTTTCAAGTCGAGGTCAGGGAGCGGTTTCCCCACGCCTGATTCCTTGAAGCGGGTAGCTAGGGAGATCAGAACCAATAAGCCGATCAACATCCCCATCCCTACCCACATGAGCCAAAACTTGGATTTGATTTCTTGCGTCACCGAACAAACTCTTATCTCAAGATAAAAACGACATAACTCGACTCGGATTTGCCCTGTTTACTTCTTAAAGGCGATCCTCATGCAGGGAGTTTTACCCGGAATCCCATCTATATTTGCTTCCACCAATTCTCTACCATGCAGGCATCTAGCAGCCAAAATGGTGGAAATGGTTGGGAGTCAAGGAAAGTTCAAGTACAACCTCTCCTGTGGTTCGCTAGGTTAGTATAGCCATACGACAAACGCTATAGACCGAGACCATTTAGCAGGCATCGCCTGCAGGTGAGTCTTGCGACTTAAGGGAATGAATTTTTTAACAGGACCAATGGATGAGCAATTCTGGCGGCATTGAAGTTGAGCAGAAATTTCGACTCAACGATGTAGGGGCACTCGAAAAGCGGCTCATGGAATCTGGGGCTTCGTTTGTCAGTAATCAAGAAGAAGTGGATACCTACTTACGTCATCCAAGTCGCGATTTTTCGCAAACCGATGAAGCTCTACGAATTCGGCAGATCGGTGATTGGTCAGTAATCACTTATAAAGGACCGCGCAAAAAAGGGCCGGTCAAAGTGCGAAAAGAAATTGAGATTCCGATCGTCCAAAAAACGTTGCCCATGTGGTTAGACGTTTGGAGCTCGCTTGGCTTTGAGGAAGTCGCGCAAGTTCGCAAGAACCGCCGCGCATTTAAGCTCGAATACAAACAACGCCGCTTTACTATCACCTTGGATCATGTCAAAGATGTGGGTGATTTTGCAGAAGTGGAACTTGTGGTTTTTGATCAAGCTCAAGCGGACTTGGCTGCAGAAGCGATTCAAGATGTAGCGGCTTTGTTAGAGTTGCATGACTTGGAACGTCGCAGTTATCTCTCTTTGGTGCGAGGAACAATCGAGCCACCGGTCGCCGAAGTTCACTAAGTTCGAACGTATTCCAGCGGGAATCGAATTTGCAATTCGGTTCCTTGGCTAGGGGCCGATTGGAGACTAAATGTACCACCAATCGACTCCGCCCGATGTTGCATGCTGCTGAGGCCGAAATGGTTCTTTTGCTCTTCGTCCCATAACTCGCCGATGTTCAGCCCACGGCCATTATCGCGAATGATGAGTATGGCTTGGGGTGTGGATGGTGTGTCGACGGAGTCAGAGATGAGCGGTTGAGTCGGGAAAGGCTGCAGCGAAATCAAAGCCTCGGTCGCTTTGCTATGTTTCAGAATATTCGCTGTCCCCTCGCGCACCAACGCGAATAGATGGCCGGCAACTTTGGGTGAAAGTTCGCGTATTTGCAGTTCCAATTCTGGGGCTATTTGCAAACGAAAATGGATTTTCTTGGTTTGCTGTTCAAGGTTCGAAATCCAACTCTTCAGCAACACATCAAGCGAATCGCTGTTTTCCAATTGATTTTGTTCGAGCTGTCGAATGAGGGCTCGGCCTTCCTTGACAGCCCCGTCCAAGATTTGGCTGATATGGAGAATGTCCTTTTCCGTGGTGATATGTCCGCCAACGATGCGATATCGCAACGCTTCCAGCAACATTCCAGCTCCGATGATTTGTTGCAGCAGACCGTCATGTAAGTCATAACCAATCTGGCGTCGTTCGCGGGCGATGTGATCCCAGACATCCGCCGAATGACGCGGAGTGAAGTCGTTTTCTGGCGAACTATTGGGTTCAGAGTTATTCATGCTGTGAATCCTAGTGGAGTCGCCGGAGATTCAAGTTTACGAACGCCAAACGAAATGAAGTGTGTGCAACACACGATGTATGCTGCAGTGAAGTTATATTTCGAGCGAATCAAAATCGTCTAAGAGTTTGTCGAGTTGTTGCCACTGTGGATCGTCGTCATCATTAGCTAGAGGGCTTACGGATGAATGGGCCTCTGCACGCGTTGGGATTGTGCCCGCATCGATCGTTTTGTCACTGGTTGAAGTTGCTGGAGAGGGTGTTGTTGGCTTGGGGATGGCGAGCGGAACAATGGTCGGTGAGGTGGTGGGAATACTTTTGGTGGCGGGCTTCGCACCGATCTGAAGCGTAACCGTTTTGACTTGTCGATCCTGCAGTAGATCTTTCAAGCCTTGCAAAATCATCTTCGGATCTCGCAGCGCGGGTGAACGCAAATCGACAAAATACAATCGCCGTTTTAATTGCTCCTCAGCAGGGAGACTTACTTGGCTGCTGCTGAGCGTATTTGATTGCGGTAGAGGGAATTGAGCGGATAAGTGTGTGTCGTTATGCAAGGCGGGGGGTAATACTCCGGCGCGAGCATAGATGCCCAAACGTGCGAGTTGGTCATAGGCAGCTTGAGTAGGAAGCCAACCGAGCAACACAAAATCGCCACGAATTCCTTCCAAGCATAAATGGTCCGTAGTGCCAGTTTGGATACCTTCGACGTGGCCGACCAACATGGGATCCATCCCCGGTTCAAACATCAGTGCGGTGACAATCGCCTGCTCCACGTCGGCAATCGACGCATCATGAGATGGGGCTTGGGAGATAACGATGGAAAGTCGAGGTGCCATGGCCTGCCGCGATTGGATCAGAGTGAACATTTAGGGAATCGCTCATGATCCCTTTTGCTGGTCGCTCCTGCAAGTATGCTCGAACTCATCATAAAGTTGAAAAAGGACCTCGCGGAGGCTCCCCTGATTGGCGGCAACGGCCTGTTGTAGCCGAATTGGGTCGCAGATATGGCCGATCTGTTCCTGGCCTAGGACCTGAGTTTCCGATTGAGCTGCTTCCAGCAAATCTCGCACGACTTGTTGGGCGATCTCGGGTCGAACCTGCGAGTCCCAGAGGGTGGGAAGGATCGTTTTTCGATGACTGGTCACCAGGAGTTTGGCTTGTGAGCGTTTGGCATTCCAGTAGATCCAACCGCGCATCGGCCAGCGTATTTGTTCCCAGCCATCGATCACGAGCAAAGTGTTGGCTTGCCACTTTCGTCTCGAATGCATCAAGGCTTGAAGGCTCTCGCGTTGTGGCGTGCGGTGCACATGAGCGTGCGGCGATGATTCGCGTCCGCGAACCATTAAGCGAAACCAGAAAACATGTAAGCGTGATGCGGTAGATTTCCCTGAGTCGTCTTTGCTCTTCGGGATCGGATCTCCATCGCAGAGATGGCTTTCGACGATGATTCCCAAGTGGGGAGCCAGCGCGTAGAGCAAAGAGGTCTTGCCGCTGCCATGTGGCCCAACGATCGCCGCTCGGCCACCATGATTTTCAAAAAACGATTTGGCAAGAGTTGTCTCAGATACGCCTGGCGGAAAACGATAGGTCGTCGCACCGGGGCGAATGAAACGTGTTGAAAAGGGATTAGAGGTAGGAGTAGAGCGCTGATTCAACCGAGAGTTAAACCTCGCGCGTTACCTGACCTAAATAGAATGGTAATTGAGTGCAGACGTCGTTGCCTTTGGTTGTGAACAAGCGAGCGCGAACACACCAACGCAACTTCATCAAGTGCCCTTCGTAGCTCAAGGGGCTCCAAGGAAGCTTGGTCGAAAAGTTGCAAGTGCGATTAGCAACATTCTGATAGATGTCGTTGGCTGTAAAGCGTTCGAAGTAATGGACACCAATATCTTCGGTCCCTTTGCCTTCGGTGTACCAAATCACCGAGAGCTCTAAACCTTGAACCGCATCCGCTTGGTTCTTGTTGGAGGAAGATTTGCGTGGCACATAAGCCAAAAGATTACTGGCTCGCTGAATGCGATCCGTAAGCAACGAAGGAGCAATAGTGTATTCACCTTCCAACACGTCGCCTGGCTCAAAGCAAGGTTGCAATGAGGTGAGACGAATGCTCAAGCTCGGTTCGAGAGAACGGGCGTTTCTCGAACGGCTGGATAAACTATTACGGGAAAATTTCGGCAGAACGACGGCCACCGTTTCGCATCTCCTTCGACCATGATCTTCCAGTGTATCGCATTGTGAGCACTCTGAAATGAGTGCATCGCATTACCGGGAACTTTGAATTCCGCTCGTAGTTCCAACGGTCTTCCAGGTTCCACCCGGCAGCGACCCTGCTCTAAGATGCATTGAGAATATACTATTTTTCGCTCCAAGCGAAGATCTGTTCCTTGGTGAAATGAAGCTTCTTCTTCGCAAACGAGCGAAACGCGAACCTGCTTAAAGACAAGATGTCCATGCTGAACAATGCAGACTTCGTACGTACGAGATGGATACAGCGGTAGTTCGTTGATTTCAACAGTGGTGGCCCCGACGCCAGTAAGTTGGCGAAAAAGGCGGAAAAACCACCGAGAAGCAAAATAGCCAGCGGTTGCAAAGGGTACCAAGCTGAGCGTTAAGAACCATCTCGGACTCCCTTGAGCATGTGCCGTAAAGGCAATTCCAGCAAAAACGGCCACCATCGAATTCCAGCTCAAAATAAAAATACTTCCCACCAGCATGACTGCCATGGCGCTTTGGGAGGCTGGGAGACGATAGGTAAGCCGGACGCCAGGACTATCGGTAATGCTAGCCAGATCGGGAATGGTTGGGGTACGGGTTTGTTCATTCCCTTTGCCTCGCCCGGCCAGGTCGAGGTTCGACGCCTTGCGGGCCAGGGCCAAGCGATGTTCGTCCGATGCCCACAAACGCCAGACCCGCAGGAGGAAGCCTGTGCCACCGATCACAATGAACGAACCGGCTGCAATGACCAGCAGCCAAAAGCCGAGGCCGATTCGATAGACCTGAAGTTCTGGGGCGACAAATTGCCAAGCAATCACCAGGGTCAACGCCATCACGCCGAGCAAAAAGAGCGAAGCGAAAAAAATCGCTTCACCCACGCTCCCGACGATCCACCAACCCGACAGGCGGTGGCCGCGTTTTTTTCCCCAGAGTCTAAATAGCCTTGGCATAGATGCTTATTACGTGATTCGCGCGGGTGTCCAGCTTGCACCACTTCCCCAATTGGTAAAGATTATAGCCGAGGTTCGTTGTTTGAGTTGGCTCGGGACCTCATTTTCATTTACCACTCTCCCCATGGAAGCGAGCGAACCCTGTGGTCTTTTCATCTCTAGAAAAAGTTTGCGCAATCTTCAAAGATTTCCGTCGCGGGACGCTTGTACCCGTTGTGATGCTGAACGTATCGCTACTGGTTGGCCCTGGAGTTTATGCGGGTGATTGGCGGCAGGTGCTGGGAAACCAACGCAACGGCCAGGCAGCCGAGGGGGAAGCTCTGCCGGATTCTATCCCAGGGCCTGGGCCCAAAACGGTGTGGAGCAAAGCGATTGGCGCTGGTTATGCGGGACCCGCAGTTGCAGGTGAAAACGTTTACTTGTTTCATCGAATCGACGAACAAGAGGTCGTGAGTTGTTACAAGACCAGTGATGGATCGGTGGTGTGGGATGCCAAGTTGCCAGCGGCTTATGAAGGTGGGATCGATCCAGATATTGGGCCACGCTGCGTGCCGACGGTCGATGGTGACGATGTCGTTGTGTATGGAGCTGCTGGGCAATTAAGTTGCATCGATCGTGCCAATGGAAAAACACGTTGGACCGTACCGTTGCGAAAGCAATTGAAAGCCGACGATGGATACTTCGGTGCAGGGAGCACGCCGTTGGTTTTGGCGGATCGCATTTTGGTAAATGTGGGAAGTCGACAAGCGGGAATCGTGGCTGTCGATCGCAAAACGGGAAACGTCTTGTGGAAAGCCACCGCGCATGATGCGAGTTATAGTTCGCCCATTTTGGTGGACTACCAAGGAGCACCCTTGGCACTGTTTGCGACTCGTTTGCAGTTGGTGGGAATTCGGCCCGCCAATGGCAAAGTGGAATTCGAGATTCCCTTTGGAATGCGCGGGCCTACGGTGAATGCGGCAACACCCGTACCGTTGTCGGGCAACCGTTTATTGCTCACCGCAAGTTACGGTATTGGAACGCTGGTGGTTGGTCTCGACTCACAACCACCTCAAACGCCCATTCGTGATGACAGTTTATTGGCCAGCCAATACGTAACGCCCATCGTTATCGGCAAGTATGTCTATGGTAATGATGGACGCGAAGATGCGGGTAATGGTGCGATGTGCTGTCTCGATATCGATTCACAAAAAGTGTTGTGGAAAGACGAAGATTTCGGAATTGCTCATTTGATTGGCGTTGGTGACAAGTTGCTAACCGTCGGCAATCGTGGCGAGGTCTCGATCCTTAAAGCCAATCCCGCCAAGCTAGAAAAGCTAGCATCTTTCGAATTGCCCATAGCCACCTATCGAGCTTTGCCCGCATATGCCAATGGTGTGCTGTGGGTGCGAAGCAACGAGGGGCCGGGGAGCGGTAAGTTATCTGGAATATTATTGAAAAACTGAAAAGTTTTGCTTCAGTTCTGCGAAGTTTCGATCTTGCGATCATCTTGGGCTAGCTTCTATAAGAGGACCTAGCCCGGATTACGTATGCACCGTGGCTCAGAGTTTAGATTGGAACTAGCGTGTGTGGCGAGTGAATTAGCTTAGGCTCGCGTGACCGCTTCATAGAACACGAATACTGCAAATAATCCGGGCGAGATATTGGTTTAAGGAGAAACCGAGATGAAGAAACGTTGGAAGACGTTATTGGGTTGTAGCGTCGGGATGGCTGTTGTTGTGGGGCAAGTGTCCCCTGTATGGGCACAAGCTCGTCCAGCAACTCAACCTCAAGCGGGCGCAGCGACGGCTCAAGCTGGTACAGCAAAACAAGATGAGTTTCCTGCCGTCTTAGCCGTAGTAAACGGTCAAACGATTTCTCGTGAGCAACTGGCAGTCGAATGCGTTAAGCGTTACGGCGATCAAGTGCTCGACAACATGCTCAATAAGTATCTGATCTTGCAGGCATGTCAGGCTCGCAAGGTGACGATTACTCAACAAGATATCGATGAAGAGATCGCTCGCATCGCCAGTCGTTTTAAGTTGACCACCACTCTTTACATGAAGTTGCTGCAAGACGAACGCAACATTACTCCAGAGCAATACTCTGCAGAAATTGTATGGCCGATGTTGGCTTTGCGTCGCTTGGTGGCCGACCAGATTCAAGTGACTCAGCAAGAAATCGATCGCGCTTATCAGAGCGAATATGGGACCAAGGTTCAGGTTCGTATGATCGCCGTCAAAGATCGAGCTAAAGCTGATGGCATTCTGAAAGAAGTGACTGCGAATCCCGATTCGTTCCGTCGCGTGGCGAAGGAGCAAAGCGAAGATCCAGCTACGGCAAGTGTGGAAGGTTTGTTGCCACCATTGCGACAATATTCGGGCGATGAATTGCTCGAATCGGTAGCGTTCAAGCTTCAGCCAGGTCAGGTCAGCCAAGTGTTCCAAGTAGCCGACATGCATGTCATTTTGCAATGCGTGCGTTACATGGAAAGTGCCGCGCCTGCCCCACAATCGATTCCCGCCATTCGTCAAGGTATCGAAGATCAAGTTCGCGATCAAAAGTTGGGTTTGTTGGCAGAGCAGTTGTTCGAATCCTTGAAGAAAGAAAGCAACGTGGTTCGCGTTTTGGGTGATGCGAACATGGAGAAACAATATCCCGGAGTTGTGGCCTTTATCAACCAACAACCTGTGCCGGTTTCTCAATTGCAAACCGATTGTATTCGTCGTCATGGGCGAGATGTGTTGAAGGGTGAGATCAATCGCAAGGTTTTGGAGACCGCCTTGCGTGCGGCGAAGTTGGAAGTCGCGCAAGCAGATATCGATGCCGAAATTGCTCGGGCTGCCGATATGATGGGCTTTATCAAACGCGATGGATCGCCTGATGTTCAAGGCTGGTTGCAGCATGTGGTTCAAGAAAACGAAGCCACCGTTGAGCTTTATGTGCGTGACGCGGTTTGGCCCAGTGTGGCCTTGAAGAAATTGGTTGCTCCAACAGTCCATTTGACAGAAGAAGATATGCAGAAGGGCTTCCAGTCCAACTTTGGTCCACGTGCTGAAGTGTTGGCAATCGTCTTTAGCAATCAGCGAACAGCCCATGAGGTATGGGAGTTAGCCCGTGCGAAGAATTCCGATGAAGAGTTCGGCAAGTTGGCAGCTCAATACTCGATTGAGCCTGTGTCGCGTGCCAACTTCGGCAAAGTTCCACCGATTCGTCGCTATTCGGGCAATCCTGTGTTGGAAGAGCAAGCGTTTGCTTTGAAGGCAGGTGAGTTGTCGGGTATTGTCGCTCTGGGTGATCAATATGTCATCATGCGATCACAAGGTTTTACGAAGCCTGTGGTGCAATCGTATGATGAGGTGAAAGATGAGTTGAGCAAAGAGTTGCTCGAGAAGAAGTTGCGTGACGAAATGCAAGTTCGTTTGGATACTCTGATGAAGGATGCTCAAATCGACAACTTCTTAGAGAAGACAACTCAGACTGGCCGAATGGAAACAGCAACCGCACCAGCGGTAAATGTCCCCAACAAAACTCGATAATGTGCTAGAGCAACTCTCTTAGCATGAATTCACGAAACCCCAGGCGAGAGTTTATACTTTCGTCTGGGGTTTATTGTCCGTAAACTTGATCGGCAACATGGGAGAGAGCAGTAATGGATCGCGAAACGTTGAAATCAGTACAAGCTCCATTGAAGAAACTTTATCGCGAGCAGCCTGAGTCTGCGAAGGTTTCCATGCATTCCAAGGGAGTCGTACGCATTAGCGATCAGGCTTGCGAGGTGGAGACGGCTTCTGGCAAAGTGGTGGCTGGTTTGCATCGCGCAGCTGGGGGTGACGGCAGTGGTGTTTGTTCGGGCGACATGCTGTTAGATGCTTTGGTGGCTTGTGCGGGTGTGACTCTAGGTGCCGTGGCAACCGCGATGGGCTTGAAGATTGAGAAAGCTACGATTGAAGCTGTAGGGAAGATGGACTTTCGCGGTACGATGGGTATTTCGCCGGATGTGCCCGTGGGAGTCGAGCATATTGAATTGCATGTGAATCTAGTGAGTCAAGAACCGCCCGAGCAATTAGCTAAGCTGATGGATCTGATCGAACGTTATTGCGTGATCTATCAAACCTTCCAGCAAGCCCCGATCGTCGAGACCTCCTGGTCGATCGTGTAGGGTGTCGGTGTAGGGTGTGTGAAGCAAGTCCTATCTTGCGAGAATTTTGCAACGGTTTTCGCATCATTTCCTACAAAACTTGTACACGCCATAATCCAGACTTGCGCAACACACCGTGGAGTTGGCGCGTCGACTGTGCAACCCTGGCTACCGCGCATCGTCTTCTACTTGGCCGTCACACACTGGTTGCAACGGTTTTCGCATCATTTCCTGCAACAAATTCACATGCCATAATCCAGACTTGCGCAACACACCGTGGAGTTGGCGTGACTGCACGTCAACTCCACGGTGTGTTGCGTAAACGGATCATTGGCCGAAGGACCCGCATTGCACAAACGTGGTATTCGATGTGTGAAATCAAACGGTCAAGCGTTTACTTCACACATCTATGACAAGCGGCGTGTCAATCCCAGGAAACGTTTTCTATCTTATTTTCCGCGTCTGTCTTCTATTTTCAAAGGTTTATTGCGGTTTCAGGCGGTTTTGATTGTCTGTTGCTCGAAAACGTGCAAGTCAAACAATAGTTACGTAAGCCCCTAAGACGTCAACTGCACTACAGTCATACCTCTTATTGTGATTCTACCCAAAGGGCAGCACCGGAGCACATCGTCTCCAGTTCTCTAGTACTTGATTCGTTTCGATCGTCGTTTGAACACGGCCTTACTCGATGAAAGAAAGGCGTATGATCTTTTGGGTCGAAAGTCTGTCTTTGTCTCTTCAGTGATCGATGTCTGTTTCGTTACTAACTAATTCTATTTCGAATCGAACCGTATCTATGCAAGCATCGGTACCAAGTCCGTGCGTAAACATCTATTCGGCGATCAGGCAACGTCTTCTCGCAGTGCGTTGAACGTGCTGTCTCATTTCGAGCCAGCGAATTACCTGTCCCATGATGATGAATTCAATGAAACGCCTCATTCACCCTATCGTTGGTCGGGGAAAAAATCCACGCCATCAGTGTGTAGCTCGAGGTCGTTTGGTTCCTACGGTTTGGATTGAAAATCACAAGTTAGGTCTTGGGTTCTCCAAGGGGTTGGTGTTTTAAGGATTCAGTTTAAGCGGCAGCCACCAGTTGATAAGCTTTCATGTCTCGAAGCATCGCATAGACCACAACAAGCAATCGACGGGCTAATGCACAGGTAGCTTTCTTATTGCCAACGTTCGCTTCCAGTCTTGCGTAAATGTTCTTCCAACGCGGGGAGCGTTTCTTGAGACGCTGAGCTAACTGGATCATGATCCATCGAAGCAATGGTGAACCTTCTTTGCTGAGCTTGAGATTTTTTCGCTTTGCATCACTTTCCCGAACACCGGGATCTAAGCCAGAAAACGCTATAACGGATTTAGCATTTCGAAAGCGTTGCCAGTCACCGAGTTCGGCGAGAATCGTATCGGCTGTAATCGGGCCCATCTGTGGGAACGTGGCTAAGACCGCTCGTGCTTCTTTCTCAGCTTGGGGTGCTTTGGACGCGAAATGGGAAAGGAAGATCTCGACTTTTTTCAGTCGATCCTCAGCAGCTTTTAGATCTTCGAAGAGGTCTTCGACAATAAAGATCTCTGCCGGTAGTAGGTTCAACTTGAGAGCAGCCTTTCGGCCTTCTTTCGTGAAAAGATCCTTTCGGTCGAGGTTATATCGCGTGAGTATGGCTCGAATCGTGTTTCGGATGGAGGTGACGCGCGACGAGAGTTTGCGTCGACGTCGCACCAAGGAACGATGTTGGCGAACTCGATCGGTAGGTCGCCAGGCTTCCGGGATCATGTCGTGAGCAAGAAAGTCGGCAAGGATTCGAGCATCGATTTTGTCGGTTTTGCGGGTTGATTCGGCAATGACACGCATCTTACCGGGATGGGCAATGACCACTCGTTCCGCGAACTCGCTTGCAAGCGAAGCGAACCAATCGAAGCCAATCGTGGCTTCGACCGTAATCTTGAACGGGACCAAACTTTGTAGGACTTCTCGGAGTTTTGACGTATCTTTGCAGAGAATCTTGCAATTCTTGACCAAGCTGGTCTTTGTACCGTTCATGACAACCACCGAAAGTGTGATACTCTTCTTATGGAGGTCCGCACCAACAAACTTCATGGCAAAGCTTCCTTTTGTGGAGAACTAGAAATCAATTGAACAGGATTTCAAGGATCTACCACGCGTTTAAGGACTCGCCAAGTTGGTGCGGCCTCTTTGGTTAGCTTGTCATATCTTCACCCTACTCTGCTACTGGCTTGGTTTCCAAGCGATAGAAGATGGCCAAGGGAATGACCAACAGTGCAATCATGAAGAAAACGCTGTTGATTGGAATCTTTAGAGCGATCGATATCCACTCGAACAATTGATAGATCGGACCTGAGATCATCATCCCAAGGAAGTTGCCTTGGTTCATCGTGGCGATCATGCGTCCCTTGAGTTCATCGGGTGGACGTTCTTGCAGGAATACTTGGAGCGGAATCGAGTAGATTGCAGCTGAGACACCGATGCCAATTAAAGCCATGCGACAGCCTAGATCGCCAAGGAGCGGAGTTCGTTGTCCATTCCAAAAACTCAAGGCGATCAAGAAGGCAACGATACCCCATAGCCCTGTGGTGACCAGATTTTTAGAAGTTGTAAAACGCAACAAGAGTGACCCGAGCGGGGCTCCGAGCATGATGCCGATCGCGATAAGCCCCACTAGTACACCCGTATCTTCTTTGTTCAATCCGAGTGGACCTGCACCGAGCCGATTGACCGTTGGCATGGCCATGGATGAGACCATCCAAAAAACGCACGATACTAACAAGGCTAAAAGCAACGGCCGATCTCGCTTTAGCAAGTTCTTGATGTCGTGGCTGATCGCCAATGTGTCCCAGGTAAAAAGGGCGTTTGGTTGGGCAGGTTTAAGTCGGCGAACCATTAACGAAGTGAGTGTTCCGACCACGGCAATTGCGATGCAAACGAGAGAGCCAATCCACAACAACTTGAACGAAGGTTCTTGTGGTGGTTCCACTTTCGGAACGAGTTGATCATAGAGCTTACCTGCGAAAACCACTCCGAAAATGATGGCTAGAAAAGTTGTCATCACCATCAGGCTATTGGCTCGCGGAAGAGCTTTCGGATGAAACAGCTCGGGGAGAATGCCATATTTTCCGGGACCAAAGAAGGTGCTCTGCATCGCCATCAAAAAGAGGACTGTCCAGGTTCCATAGAAACCGAAGTAGTCATAAAACAAGAAAGCGAGAAGGCCTAAGATCATCACCACGATCTCAGCTACTTTGCTGTAAACGATGATCGGAGTTTTGCTAAAACGATCGGAGAGATAACCTGCGTACCCAGAGAAGAGCACGAAGGGAAGTGAGAATACAAACGTGGCCCAACCTTGCGAATCGGCTCCTTGCGTTACTGCGCCCGCCCCACCGGCCGCACCAGCAACTGCTACTGTAACGGGCATCGCCATTAGAAGAACGAGTTGCTTGTAAACATTATCATTAAAGGCGCCGAGGAACTGCGTTAGCAACATGCCCCAAAAGGATTTGTTCGTCGCTAAGCTCGTCGCGAGTTCAGTTGATTCTGTTTTTGAATCCATGCATTACACCGTTCATGATCCACGTTGACTCGAACAAAATGAACTAAACGTTGGCTAAGGCCCGAAAGTCGGCAGAGGCCAAAACGCGTGGTCCTACGATAACGCTTCAGTGCAGGGCTGGCTAGGTGGAACCCAAGAAGGCGACTCGACAGGCTAGGAGAGGCCCTCGAAAAGTCGCAAAGTAAACGGTCCCAAGCTGCTGCAAAAAAGGTATCCTTCTATAGATCCTATAGCAGCGTTGGCTTAGCGCAGAGCCCGTTTTGATTTTCGGGAATTGTTCGGAAAGGACTGAAAAATGGCGGTTTTTCGGCGTCAAAGCGTTTTGAGATATTCCAGAACAGCATCTCGCTGTGCAGGAGTGAGTTTCTCCGGATAATCGTGGCCGGTCGCGCTTTTGCCAAAAGCTCGCGTGTCGAAGTATTCACGACGTTCCTCAATCGACAGTTTCGCGGGCAAATCGGTAAATTCCTCGACCGTTAACCCGATCTTCCGGAAATCGCTCTCTTCTGTCGAGCGTTTCCAAGCCACGGGCCGCTTGTCAGGGTTGAGCAGATGCCAAAGTGTGGGAACGCTGCCGTTGTGAAAATAAGGAGCGGAGGCCCAAACGCCATCCAGAGGTGGAGCAACATAGCCGCCTGGTTCTGCCAGCGTGTTTTGTTTTCCATTGAGGGCAAACCAACTTTCACCATAAGCTTGACGATGTTCTGCGGAGAGTGATTGATATCGAACTGGATCTGTTCCAATTTCATCCAATGGAACAATCTGTTCGGGATACTTCCCCCCTGCCCCGTAAGTTCCATGGCAACTACTACAGTTCTCGACGAAAAGTTTTTCACCTTCACGCGCGAGCGTCGAGTTGATTGCACCGGGATACTTGGGTGAAGGGACGCTGGAGATAAACTCATAGACATCGCGGAAATCATCTTCCCAGTCGCGGAATTTTTCAGGGCCGTTTTGGCGGACGAGCATAAATTGCATGAGACCGCGATGACCTTTCTCCGCGAAGCCATCAATGTAGAGGTGATGTTTCTTTTTGAAGTGCCACCAGGGTGGCGGATCCATATCATGATTGACGAGCTTCGGTGCGGGCCGCCATGAAATCACATTCAGATCCGCATCGCGAAAATGCATCAAGGCCACACCAAACATTACTGCGTTCGAAGAGCCGCGTGTTGTTCCCAACGGAAGAAATGCGGAACCCAGATCCATGTGTGTCAGCGGCTTGCCGAGTTGTATTTTCAAAAGCCGAACTTCTTCGGTTAGTGTTTGTAGTGCATAACGATTGTTGGGCGCACCCGGATAAGTTGCTCCATTCACTTTTCCGCCATGACACGCAAAGCAATTCATCACATACGAACCATCATCATTAACGACATATTGCAATGGAGGAGGAAGTTGGTTGGGATTGTTTCCAGCAACCCCGTCATCTTGAATTTCTGGACGCGCCGTCAAACCGAAACGATCCCAGAAGACTTCTGCCAATTGAGTGTTGGTTGGCTCTGACAATTTGTCTGGCGAGACTGAGTCGGATGTCTTAGCCTTGCGTTGTGCCATCTTCCAACTCGCTTTGGCCAATCGATAGGCAACGTCGCTATCGAAGTCGCTGGGCAAATAGGCTGATCGGGTGAGGTGGTCATAGCCTCGACGGGCTGCAGGAGATAGTTCGTTCAGCCATTGGTTCCACTCGCCGTGTGTCGCAGCGGTATCGAGGGCTGTTGGTTCTTCGCCCCGCACCGAGCTACCAACAGTTAAAAGGATCAACCCTATGAAAAGGATGTTTTTCAGAGAACCGACAATCTGTCTCATTGGGATGTTACTGACCAAACGAACGAAAGAAATAGAAACAGAAGTACCTAAGGCTGCAGTCCCATTATACGCGTGAGGCGAGGGCTGTGAGAATGTGGTAGGCTATGAGAACCGAAGTTCGAGCCGAGAGTTCACCGAATCCAGAGGTCATTTTGCGAAGTGGGGCCAGGAGATGGGGTGGATTTGTGCAAATTTGAACGCGACCTGGGATTGAGCAGATTAGAAAGTAAGAGCGATGGCAAGCAGCGAACGAGCAGTAAAAAGGGTGGTTGGTGTTGGGGAGGTTCTGTGGGATTGTTTCCCTTCCGGTGATCGTTTGGGTGGCGCTCCCCTGAATTTTACCGCTCACTGTCAGCAACTCGGGAGCCGTTACGGCATTCAAGCTTTCATGTTGAGTCGTGTCGGCAACGATCCTTTAGGCATGCAAGCGATTCAGCAGATCGAGCAACTGGGTGTGGATACCACGTATCTGCAAGTCGATTCGGCTCATCGAACCGGAATCGTTCGCGTGGAATTGAATCACGGTGAGCCAAGCTATGAAATTGTGAATGATGTCGCTTGGGACTATCTGCACTGGAATGAGCGTTTGAGTGATTTAGCGAAAAGTGCCGATGTGGTATGTTTCGGTTCACTGGCGCAGCGACATGCGAACTCACGCGAGGTGATTCAGCGATTTCTCAAAGAGACTACAGCCTCTATTCGCCTGTTCGACATCAACTTGCGGGCCCCATTTGTATCGAGCAAGATTGTTTTGGAATGCATGGCGCACGTGAACTATGTCAAGCTGAACGAAGAGGAGTTGGGATGGCTGGCGGATGAATTGGGCGTGCCACGTCGCGATGAAATTGAATTGACGGCCCTTGCGGTGCGACACGAACTAGCACTTGATGCGTTGTTGTTAACGCGTGGTGCGCTCGGCTGTTTTTATGTGACGAGTACCGATGTGATCGGCGCCGAAGTTCCCACTATCGAGTTTGCGGCGGATGCCAATGCGGTGGGGGCAGGTGATGCGGCAACGGCAGCGTTCGTGGTGGGGTTATTGCGGGGTTCGCCTATTGCAGAAATCGTAGCGCACGCAAATCGGGTTGGGGCTTTTGTTGCCAGCCAACCCGGTGCGGTACCGCATTTACCTGAATCGTTGCTTTAGGCTTGTGGTCAGGCTTTAGGCAATCGGCAAGAGATCGGCTTGGACCCCTTCGATCACATCCGTGTTGATCTGTTGACGATCTTCGGCGAACGCCAACATCAGCGCCAAGTCGCCAAGACGATTGATCCGCCGTGGAATGCCACCGGACAATACATGGATCGAATCGATAGCGTCGCGCGTAAAGATACGTTCTGCATCTCCGCCGCAACAGCGAACGCGATGCTGAATGTACGAGGTAGTTTCATCTGCGGTGAATGGACTCAATACGCATTTCACAGCGAGTCGTTCATCGAGCGGTTGATATCGGTTTACTTGGGCCAGCAGCGTTGGTAACCCCGAAAAGATCATCGTCCAAACGCTTTCGCCTTCCGATTCATCACTCAAAAGATTGAGAAGCAAACGGGCTGTTTCTAAACCGCTATAACTTTCCATCAGATGAGCTTCTTCGAAAACAAGCACGGGATGCCGGCCTTGTTCCACAAAGCGACGCAATGAATTTTGAATCGAAAGAACCGCATCCGCTGTATCGATATAGGTACGCGTTTCTTCGGCGGGGTTAAGCGATTGAGCGATATACCGCACGAGTTCCGTTGGGTTCAACGCTGGATAGGAGACGGTGATCAAGGGAGATGAGTTCTCGGGCAAACGTGTTCGCAATAATTGCACGATCAAGCTCTTGCCAACACCTGTTTGGCCACATAACAAGGCAAGACCTCGTCGGTTCTCAATCGCATATAGAAGTTTTAGCAATGCGGCTTGATGACATTCTGCCGGATAATACGCGGAACCTTTGCCAACACTGTTTTCAAAGGGGCGACCGTTGAGCTGCCAATGCTCTTCGTACATTTTAAGATTCCTTCTTATCCGAAGCGATTTGTCAGCAAGGCTCACCTTGCAACGTTGAACGATTAGGAATTGGTAAAGTTCTCGACAATGCCGACAGAACTTATGCCCATGTTTTTGATGCGACGAATGGCCGTTTCCATTCGCTGTTGGTCTTCGATGCGTCCATCGGCCACCAGAATCATGGCATCGATGGTTTCATTGGACTCGGTGCCAATCAAACGGTTATCGAGCGAGTTGATATATGTTGCATCGATGACGATCAAGTCAAATGATTCACGCAAACGCTCAAGCACTGCAGCGATATACCGATCGATGTGGGCGAGTTTTGGAGATGATTCATTGGCGGTCAACGGGATCAGTGTGAGCCCATCTTCGATCGAGTGAATGGCAATTTCTTCAAGTGGTAAGCCTTCCACAATGGCGTCGTTCCAGCCTTGGGCAATTTCCAAGTTGAGCGAGTCGGCTAACGCGGGCGATTCGATATCACCATCGAGCAATGCAACTTGAATGCCGCGTTCAGCAACACTGCGTGCAATGCAGCTAGCGACTGTGCTTCGCCCTTCTTTTTCTGTGGGACTTGTAACCAACAATACCTGTAAGCCCTGATGGCAAGCGTCCGCAAAATGAGCTGCAACCTTTGAAAAAGCTCGCTCCTGTTCACTCATTAACTTGCTTTGGATTTCTGGCCAAGTTAGCGAATCAACTTCCCATGCAGCTTGGAACGGAGCCGCTGCAAATTTGGTTTTCGCGGTTTCTGTTTCCTGTATCGCTGGTCGGTCTGTGCGAGTGGTCTTGAAATGTCCAACCGCTGGCATCTTCAGCGTGCTGCGAGCTGCTTCCTGCGAAATCGTGCGAACTGGTTTTTCATCGCTGACAGGGCTTGAAGCAGCTGCGA
>Ga0209174_10001099_pt1 | contig 19456 bp, 16 predicted proteins | sample JI91814BDNA_FD_187505 | JGI IMG/M metagenome (GOLD analysis project Ga0209174, IMG submission 187505) | Wastewater effluent complex algal communities from Wisconsin, to seasonally profile nutrient transformation and Carbon sequestration -... | ecosystem: Engineered > WWTP > Effluent > Algae...
GCAAGCGGGGGACGGTCTGCGTCTCCCCGATTGACTGGAGTCGGCTCCAGCTGGAGCAGCCGCTCATCTCCCGCTTCAGACCCAAGCAAGGGGTGAGCGCGTCGCAACCACAAGCCGGGCCTTCCTCCAGCAACTTCTTAGCGGAGGACCTGATCGCAGTGGTCAGGCAGGCCACCGCCGAATCCATCGGCAAGCCCGTCGCGGACGATGCATCCCTCCTGGACAGCGGGCTGGATTCGCTCGGTAGCGTGTCGCTGCGCAACCGCATCGCCTCGCGCCTAAACGTCGAGTTGTCGGCCGCCTTCGTGTTCGAGTACCCGAGCGTGAACACAATGGTCCGGTACTTGGCGTCCCTGGCTCCCCGTGCCACTACCCGTCCGGTGCCCACGCCGATACAGACCCACCTGCCCGTGCTCGTCATCGGCGCAGGCGTGGGTGGGCTCAGCTTCGCCAGGAAGCTGGAGAAGGCAGGCACGTCCGTGGTCGTGATGGACGCGGTCGCGCGCGTCGGCGGCGTCTGGCAGACGCTTGCCAATGGCTCGTCGAAGTTGCAGATAGACTCACCTGCGTACGACTTCGACAGCACTGAAATGCCGTCTCCGGGCGATCACAGCTGGAAGATCAGCTTCCCCTCGCAGCAGGATATTTTGGCTGGCTGTCAGTTCACGGCAGAAGGACTGCTCGGTCCCGTTTATCTGGAGTCACGCGTCCAGAACGTGCGCAAGGTCGCTGACTCCGAATACGAGGTCACCTACCAGCGCGCTGGACGGATGCAGCGTATGAGAGTCTCCGGCGTGGCCGCCATGACGGGCGGTCTGCACCGCCCCCGATGTCAGACGTTCCCCGGAGAGGACGTATTCGGCGGGCACATCGGGCTTGGCATCGCCAACGATACACCGCTCGAGGCATTCCGCGGTGCCTCTGTGGTGATCGTGGGACATGGTGCCTTCGCCGTGGAAAACATGCGCACCGCCCTGGAGAATGGTGCCCGGCACGTAACCCTGCTGTGCCGTCAACGGCACATGGTATTCTCCACGTTCTGCAACTGGCTGCTCAATTCGAGCAAGGGCGTAGTGCCCGTGTCTGACGTGGTGGACGTCATGCGCCCTTTCTACGCGGCGTGTGGTATCGATGTACAGGAACTGCACTCTCTGGCACGAGACACGACGGGAGAGTGGACTCTGGACCAAACGACGGTGCCAGCCGGTTCCGACTTCTACTTCCTCGCTCAGATGATGGGCAAGCTACGCATCGTTGTCGGAGAGACGTCCCACCTCACCGCCACGATGGTAGTGACCCAGGGCGGTGAATCGCTTGAGGCCGACGTCTTCCTCAAGTGCCTAGGCTCGCACACCGATGACTCGGTACTGCTCGGACTCTTCGGCGAGGGCAGCCGGGTGCAGGGGCTCTGGATCAACGGTGACCCCAACCTCATCACCTATAACGACGGTGCGCAGGTGCCGCGCAAGGTAAAGTCGTTAATGTGCTCCAGCTATGCATTCTTTGTGCAGGCATTCGCATCGGCCTACCTGCACTTCCGAGAGGACCGTGATGCACATTCGCGAGCCCTGGCTCGCATCACCGCCGCGTCCCCGACGACTACCGACGCCGAGCGAGTGCTCCTCGAGCTATGGGACTTCGTGGAGCCGGCCAAGCGTATGTTGTCCGAACGCACCCTGGCACTTCTCCCGTTCGACCGTTTCCAGGTCGAGCGTGAAGCAGAGTGGGCGCATTACTTCCGGATGCTGGGGGGCACCGGCGACGAGGTTCACACGCTGTGGCGGCTCCTTCGCCCGGCGTTATCGCTTGTGCATCGCCGCAATCCGCAGGCGCCTGTCGAGCTCCGAATCCACCATCCGCTGCTGGGCGCGCTGTCCGTATTCGTACCGCGCCGCCCCCGGGTGCTGTTTCTGCCGGGACAGGGGACCAACGCGCGCCTTGCCCGCAGCCTGCTGGAGCGAACCGGCTGGATTGACCGCTCGCACCTGGACTTCGTCGTGCCGGACGCGCCGTACGAGATGCCTGCATTCACCAACGAGGTACAGTTGGAGCAGATTGGACTGAGCCAACTGGTGAGCGTGGGGCTTTACGATAAGACGGCGCGCTACCGCGAATGGCGCGCCGGTTTTGAAGCGCTCTACCAACAGCACCACCACGGCACAGCATTCGAGGTGACCGCCGAAATCCGCGAGCAGTGGCGGGTGACGCTGGCGTATCTGCGCGAAGTCGTGCAGCGTCACGGGCCTTTCGATGGCATCGCCGGCTTCTGTGAGGGGGCGGCAGTGGCTTCGGTGGCGCTGCACCTGCAGGCACGCGGTGAGGACCAGGGGCTCGGCTCGGTTCGCTTCTTCGTGGCCATGTCCCCGTGGCGTTCGCCGATGCACCAGCAGGAGGGGCTGTTCCGCCCGATCCAGCCGCTCCAACTACCCATGCTTCAGATCATAGGAGAGAACGACATGGATGTGTTCTTGGCTGCGGCCCCTCACTTCCTCTCGGACTACGCGGTTGCCAGCGAGTTCCGTCACGCCGGGCAGCACGTCTACCCCCAGTTCACGCCCGGCCTAGAGGCCAAGTTGCGCGAGCTGATTAGCTTGAGTAGCGAGAGAGGGGGCCAGGCCGCAGCCTGAGCCTAACCTTCATGACGCGAAAAGCTGGCGCACCCTGGCCAAACCAGCGTCGCCTTCAAGTGGCAGCGGCAGAAAGTATCGCATTTGCCACTTCTGTGTGTGGACTGCTTCCGGCACCACCGGTTTGGACCAAGGGGGATAGACGCGGAAGGCCCGCTTACCCCCCTTATGAGAACGTGACATGATGCCCTTCTCTAGTAGAGTCTTCTGGGGAAAAACGAACTGGCCGCGGAAGGTCGCATCTCCCACGCTCACGACGACGAGCGACACACCGTCGCTACTGTCGAGCGGGGCAATCTCCGCATCAGGCGAAGGCCGCTTCCAGAGTGTCACGAACTGCCCAACCTTGGTCGGCGTCGTCTTGGCCACCCGGAAGACGACGGTGCGGTCGTCGAGCGCGAGGCGGCAGGCACCATACTCGGCGCTCTCTGCTTCGCGCACCGCCTGGGTCGTGATGTGCAGCCCGGCTGGCGAGTATGCGTCCCGGATGGCGGTCAATAGATCGTACGGGAGATGGCCCGCGGCGGGATTTGTCGGGGGTTCGTTCATGCTAGGGATCCTCTGCTTACGTCGGTGACAGTTGCTGCGGCATCCTATCAGTCTCTCGCCAATAGAAATGCCAAAGCCATGTGTCAATCAGCTAGATAGCCCACATTGAAGCAAAATCAAAGCATACATCTAAGTTATGGAGAGCCGTACACTGCCCCGTGCGTCCTGTCACAGCCCGCGCTAACTGATCCCTGCTGAGTTCGGGCCAGGTGATCCGGTTGAGTCCGCCCAATAGGATCGTTTCGGTCGCGTTCGGATCTTGACGATCGGTTTTGTGACGCACTCGGTTCAGCCACGTGTCGCCCCCCTGGCACCGCAGTGATAGTGATGACGACCCAGGTTGCCAAGTCCGCGACTGCCTGCCCCGTTCGCTAAGCTCCAACATCCGAAACGTTGCGTCCGTGCAGAGGGAGAAATTCGTCCTTTGCCAACAGCTCGGCATTGGGCAGACACTGCTCATGCGCGCACTTTCTGTCACGCAGACACGACACACACGTCGCATTGTCCGAGTGCTGTCAAAAAACTCTTGACACACCTTGTGGTCCGAGGTAGTACCATAAAAAAGAGAAAATGGTTTAGATTTAAGCAAAAAATCAAACAACTCAAAAAGACAAATCAGTGTGACATAGAAAAGTTTCTATGTCAAGCGGCTGGATGGTTTTTACACTAAACAGGCATGCTCTGATCAGTGTGAAGACCAGAAGGACTGGTCGTCCAAACCAAAAGGGAGAAACCGCCATGGCCAAAAGCATTAAGCACCTGTCCACATTGACTGCCCTGACGTTTGCAGTTGGTCCAGCCTATGGTGAGGAGACACAGAACCTACGTCCAAATCCCGACGTCAGCCATAGTGTTTCTCAGTCTGTGCAGGCATTGGAGTCTGCGGTTTCTTCTGGGCCGATTCGAGTCCAGGAAAACGATATTGAAGTTGTGGGACCGGATTTGGTGGCCATCCGCAGCCCTCGCCTCGCCTATGAGGTGACCTTCCATCCTCAGGAGGCGCGGCGGTTGCTCGGTGAGGTTAGTCCCATCAACCTGGCTGACTTCTCTCTGGACGAAACAGGTCGGGTCGTGGTCCGCGATGCAGAGTTTGCCTCCAAGTTCCAGCAAGAGAACAATCTTTGCGGGTTCAACTGCATTTGCGGATTCTTCTGCTAGAACCTTTCCTTCGCTTTTGGATAGCAGTTCCGCCAGGCTCATCGCCCAATCGTGTGGGTAGAGGCTGAACTGGCCAAGCGTTGAGCCCCGGTCGGGTTGCCGACTGACTCGGGGCATCGTCCAGAAGGGTAGACTGCGCAGCGGGCCGTCCTTCTGCCCAAACAGCACGACGGCGAAGGGCTGCACTCAGCGGAGCGATAAGCTCAGCGAGCTTGCACTGGACTGCCCGCAGTCATCGTGGAATCCACGCCCACTTTGCTGCTGGGTCCGCTCTTGGACGGTGAGCCATCCACCAACAGCATGAGGTTATGTCGGTATGCGTACAGAAGTCTTCCGCGAGCAAATCGCGAGCGCTTTCAGCCAACGACGACTGAACTTGATCCTGTTTCCCACAGAGAGGTGCAATCTCCGTTGCGTATACTGCTACGAGGACTTCCAAGTCGGGCGGATGCGGCCAGATGTGGTCTCTGCGATCAAGGCACTCCTCGATCGCAGATCCGCCGATCTTGATGCGTTGGACCTTAGTTGGTTTGGAGGCGAGCCACTCCTCGCCAAAGACATCGTATACGATTTATCCGAGTACGCTCAGCAGCGTGCCAAGGCGGGGCTCAGTTACCGAGCCAACATGACTACCAACGGTTACTTGTTGGATGTTGATACTGCGTCCCGCCTAGTCGCGCTCGGCGTGACGTTCTTCCAGATCTCGTTGGATGGGTTCGGTGCACAGCACGACGTAACGCGCCGAAGAGCGGACGGACTCGGCTCCTTTGAGAGGATCTGGAACAACCTGCTTGCGCTTCGGGAGCTTAAGTCGTCGTTCACGGTGATGCTGCGAGTGCATTTTTCACCTTCAAACATCGCCGTCCTCGATGAACTCATCCAGGCGATCAACCGAGAGTTCGTTAACGACCCACGCTTCACCGTCTACTTCAAAGCAATTGGGCGGTTGGGCGGTAGCAATGATGGAATACTGGCGGTGTTCGATGAAGAGGAGAAGGCGAGAATCAAGTCAGACCTGGAACAGAGGTTGAATATTCCTCGGCGGGTCGATGACCTCAATATGGAACAGCAGATTTGCTACGCTTCTGTTCCCACCTCGTTGATGATTCGAGCGGACGGCAGCATTGGGAAATGCACCGTCGCGCTCTCTGATGAACGAAACCGCGTCGGACGGTTGCGACCCGATGGCCTTATCGAGATCGATCAGCCGCGCTTACGTCGCTGGTTGCGCGGTTTTTCAACTCTTGATGAACGCGATCTCGCTTGTCCGTATAGTTTGATGAAAACGGAAACTTCTGAAGCAGAGCAACTTGTTTCACTGCGCTTGCCGAAGGAAAGGCACCGTCCAATGAGCGCGTAGCTTGGTGAATGGCTTTGTCTGGGGGGGCGTGTCTGTGTGCTGGCGACAGCATGTGGTACTTTGCCAAGATATCGGAACATCATACTAGAGACGAGCACACTCGGGGCTAAGGACTTCTGCTCTTACGGTACTCTATCGCATGCGAACATACTTTATGCTACGGAAAACCACCTGAACGGGGTGTATTCTTCGATCGTACCCTTCAGCAACAGTTACGCTCAAAAAGCGCTTGCGTTTTTCTTGGAATTCGCCATCAGGTTCCGCGCTGATCAACTGATCAAGGAAGGTCTCGTGAGGGTTCGCAGGCAGACAAAGCTTGTGCATGACCCCTAGACACATCCGAGGCTAGGAGCTGGCAGCGACTCGCAGCCTGGGCGAGGCAATTCTGGCTTGTCGCGCTCTGGCCTACTGGCGAGTCGCCCAGCGTGGAGAGGCCAAGGCCGAGCCGTGCCGTGGACCCAAAACACCACCAAGCAGCCGGCCGCTCGAGCGCGAACCAGACCGTCGGCAGTTTTCATGCCCGGCATCGGTAGATTCCGATCGGGCCGTTGGAACTGGCTGCCGCACGCAACTGGGCGGTCTCTTTCTGGCCGATTGCGAGCTGGCACACGGGCGAGCCGGCCCGTCGGGCAAGGCCGCTGCGGCGCGGTGGCCTCCGATCGCGCTCTGGCATGCGAGCAAGTCGAAGAGCGTGGCAAAGCCGATGTGATGCGGTGCGGTCTGCTATCAGCGGCCTCCCTTCGAGCGGACCGGAGTGTATTCCTCTGCGCAATTTCTCGAAGCGCTCCCTTGGTCTTTGTGTACCCTGGCGAATCGTCTTCACCACACAGGACCAAACCATGACCATCGGACGGAATGATCCTTGCTCTTGCGGCAGCGGGAAGAAGTTCAAGCGCTGCTGCGCCGCCCAAGAAGCAGTGCCCCCCGTCGGGCTAGGCGGCGCTCTTCGGATGAAAGGAGGCGTTGCGTTTGACTCCTGCGCGAACGCATACCGCGCCATCGTTCATTCGTGGGACAACGCCGAGTGCATCGGGGAACCGCAGCAGTGGGAGTCCTCGGAGACCTTCTCAACGGAGGAGGCCGCCATGACCTACTACAAAGTCCGCATCCGGCCAGAGCTGACGCGCCTGATGTCGGATGCTGCACAAAAGGAGAAAGGCGGTACCTTCCTGCACCGACGGCTGGAGTAAGCTCGGAGGAGTGCCGACAAACATCCATCGGTTCCCATGTCCGGCGCCTCGCAGCGACGAGTGAAGCGGTCTCTACATGCTCCTGCTGAAGTTCCGCCAGAAAAGCACGCTGCCACTCTATGAACCCCTTTCGCACCGTGCTAGGTTCCGCGACATCACACCGCCATGAAGACCACAGTCGACCACCTTCCCGACGACCAACAGCAGAAACTTCAGGCCATTACCGCTGTCTTCACAGACCCTGGTGTGGCGATTCCTGTGGACATGCTCATCCTGTTTGGTTCACGGGCGCGCGGTGATTGGGTGGACGATCAGGAGACGGGCTATAAGAGTGACTACGATCTGCTAGTTGTCGTCGAGAATGAGAAGCAGGTGAACGACCTGACGGTATGGGGGGAGCTGGAACGGAAAGTGCGCGCGATCATCGAAGATACACCGCTCACATTCATCGTTCACGACATCAAGTTCGTGAACAAAGAGATTCGGGTAGGGCAGTATTTCTTTTCGGACATCGCGAACGAGGGAGTCCTGCTGTATGACAGCCGACGGTACATGCTCGCGAAACCGAAGGCGCTCAATGCCCAGGAACGGCTCGCGCTGGCGGAACGGAATTTCTCGGCTTGGTTCGATAGTGCGAGCACGTTTTGGCGAACGAGTGTCTATCTGCGGGCGCAGCAACGGCTAAAGGAATCGGCATTCCTGCTCCACCAGGCGACGGAGCGATACTATCACGCGGCCATTCTGGTTTTCACGGGATACAAACAGAGAACCCACGACATCGAACTATTGGGAGTTCAGGCGGGAGAGCAGCACGCGCTGATGGTAGACCTCCTTCCCAAGGCAGAGCCCGACGACAAACACCTGTTTGATCTGCTCAAAAAAGCCTACATAGATGCTCGCTATTCGATGTCATATCGGATCACAGCAGAGGAACTGGCAGAGCTGCAAAAGCGAGTCCTCCTACTCGCAGACAGAGTCCGAGCGGCCTGTCTGGAAAAGATCGCGACGTTCTGCGGCGAAGATGCGATGCGAAAGGATTTGCCGATTCCACCGACGCTGAGCGAGCCGGTGCTTCAGAACCTCCCACCTCCTCCCACCGATCCACAGGAGTTTGGAAAATGGGCGCAGAGCTTGTCCGAACTCGCGGAACAGAGAGCGGAGCTGCGGTGGCAGGAAGGAATCCAGGTTGGCGAGGAGAGAGGTCGCACCGAGGGGTTTCAGGCCGGTGAAGAGAAGGGAATCCAAATCGGCGAAGAGAGGGGAAAGGCGGAGGGTCTGCGCGATGGACTCTTGATGGTTCTCCGCTCGCGTGGCGTGTCGATTCCTGCGGAGGCAGAGGCGCGGATACTGGCTTGCAAAGACATTGCTGTGCTCAGCGCGTGGCTACAGCGTGCGGTGACGCTGTCACAGGCAGAGGAGATCACGAGCCTTGTCAACAATGAGTCGGTCGCATCCTGACTGACGCAGCACGTTCGATGACCAGTTCAGCCGGGCACTCTGCCCCACGACCGCAGACGGACGGCTGCCATTAGACGGACTGTTCCTCCCCTTCCCATATTCCATCGGGCCTTCCCTCGCAGTAATACCCATCAAGTCGCCCCTCAAGCAGAGTTGCCACCTGCGCTGGCCACCACTTCACATGGCCCCTTGGGGTGACGTAGCCCACTTCCTCCAGCAGCTTTCCCATTTCTTCCAGCGTTGGTCTCGCAAACGGCACGGCAGGATTCTCCGCATTGTGCGCACGCTCCATCTTGGTCAGCATCATTTCCAGATACCCTCTCGGGCTCAGCACCTTCGTCGCCTGAATCGTCCGCAGGAGTCCGTGAATGCCACGCTCTGTGAACTGCTTCCCTTTGCGCGGAATCCACCCCTGTTCATTCAGAATCGACGCAATCTGCCGCGCCGTATGGCCTCGCGCTCGCAGCTCCAGAATCCGCGCCCGCACTTCTCGATCTGAGTACGACCGTGTATTGATCGGCCTCGGAGAAATCTGTCCCATCCGCAGGCGCAGGTTGTAGATCAGACTCTTGCTCCACTCCTTCCCTTGCGGCGGAACCACTCCCTGGTCGTTCAGCTTGCGCGCCATCTCACTGATTCCGATCCCTGACTCAGCCCACTCCCGAATCTGCTCGATGACCTTCTGCTCATCCTCATCGTCAACGAGAATCTTCATCCTCGGATTGTCCGGCGCAGGAATCTTCCGCTTCCCATACGGCACCTTCCCAAAGTGATACCCACTCCTTTTGATGTGCCCAATCGCCTCCCGAGTCCGCTCCCCAATCGCCTCCCGTTCCATCTGTGCAAACACCAAGAGGATTCCCACCAGCGCCCGCCCCAGCGACGAGTCCATCCGAATCGATTCGCGAATCGCCACCAGTTCTTTCGTGCCGTCTTTGAAGTACCGTTCATACAGCTCGCAGAAGTGCTTGATCGAGCGACTGAGGCGATCGACCTTCAGCACGATCAGCACATCGGCAGACTGCTGGAGCGTCCTCAATGCCTCACCGAGTCCGGGCCGAGTGTCTTTCCCTCCAGACATCACGTCCTTGCACAGCTTCACCAGCTTGATTCCGTGAATGGCACAATACCCCTCAATTGCCGCCTGCTGCGCTTCCAGAGACATTCCCTCTGCCGCCTGCATGTCCGTCGACACACGCACGTAACCAACCGCCCTCCGCTGCATTCCTTGCGCACCGTAATGTCCCTCGTTCACTCCGCTCGCTCTGCTCGCTCTGCCTGGTGTCCGATTGTGGCCTCTGCTCGCACTCCTCATGGTCGCTCCTTCAGTCATCCAATGTGGGCGTTAGGAGCTAATTGATAATTAGATTGGGCGTCCGTGAACGGGAGTTATTCAGCGCAGCATGCGCATACATCAGCACACTAGCGATACCAAAACGGCCATCGGATACGTTCGGGTAAGTACCCAGGAGCAAGCCACCGAGGGAGTGAGCCTGGACGCACAACGCGATAAGCTTCGGACGTATTGCAGGTTTCATGGGATCAAACTTATCGACATAAAAGCAGATGAGGGAATATCCGGTGGGACTCTGGAGCGTCCGGGGCTGCAAGCTGCGCTTGAGATGATCCGCCGAGGGCGAGCGAATACATTGATCGTCGTGAAGCTGGATCGACTGAGTCGGTCGCTCCGTGATGTCTGCACGCTCGTCGAGGAGTTCTTTTCCGACGAACGGTATCACCTGCTGTCGCTGTGCGGCATGGTCAACACACACTCTGCGGCGGGGCGAATGGTGCTGATGAACCTGGCGAACTACGCGCAGTTTGAGAGGGAGATGGTCTCCGAGCGCACGAGGGATGCGCTGCGGCACATTCTGGCTCAAGGGGTCCGGCTCGGTCCTGCGCCCTACGGCTACGAATTCAGCAATGACGTCGACGCGGATGGGCGGCGTCTGTTGGTGCCGTTGGCTCATGAGCAGGAGGTACTGCGCAAGATCAAGGGAATGCGCGCCGAAGGGCTCAAGCTTCGCGAAATCGCATTGCGACTGAACGAGGCCAAGATTCCTGCTCGGCGTGATGGCGTATGGCGAGCGCAGCGACTTAGCATTGTGCTGCGACGAGACGGCACCAAACAGGTACATCCCAAGAGGCCGCATGGTCCTCGGATTCCGCTGCGTCATGACCGAGAAGCGGCGACGGAGCTAGCAAGGGAACTGCGCGCCCAAGGGCTGAGCTTCAGCCAGATCGGCCAACGTCTGCGGAAGGCTCGGCTGACTCCGCTGCGCGGTGGAATCTGGCACCCGGCGCAGGTTTCGGAGCTGCTGCGCACTGCCAGTCGTGGCGACCGGGAAGCGGCAGCCCGTCGAGCCATCGAGCTACGGGCAGAGGGCATGCACCTACGCGAAATCGGAATCCGTCTAGTGACGGAGGGCATTCTGCCGAAAGAGGGCGGAATCTGGCACCCTGCGCAGGTCCATGCGCTGCTGGCGAGCGAAGAATCAGCCGACCGGGGCGGATGACTGCGCAGGGGGTCGCCCGCGACGACGCGACGGAAGAACCTGCGGACCTTCATGGAAGGCGAGCCAGGCCGGGCTGATGCCAAGCGCCTGGGCGAGCAGTTCCACCACATCCACACCAGATTGCCCGCCGTCCTCGATCTTGGCGATTGCCCGAGGGCTGAGCCCCGTGCGGCGGCCAAGTTCCGCTCTGGCGAGCGGCAGCGACGCACGCACGCTCCGCAATCGTTCGCCCATTCCGGTCGTCGTGGAGATCAGTCCGGCGGCATTGGGTTCGCCGAGCCCGTAGACCAGCCATGCAGCACTAACCCCGAGGGCAGCGGCCAGATGCGCGGCAGTCGCGACCGTTGGAAGCCGTCGGCCCTCTTCAACGTAGAGAACCGAGCCATTTGTCCCCCCTGCCATCTGTTCAAGCGCTCGACGACTCAGGCCAGCGGCTTTGCGTGCCTGGCGCAGACGGCCAGGCATTCCGTAATGCCAAGGATTGGGGGAACCACGCGTCACCGTCTCGGTGTAGTACGGCTCGACGCAGAGAAAAAGTTGAGCAATTTTGATACGATAGTCGCACTTATAGTCCTTGCATTGCTCTGCTTGCCGATGTAACGCTCCCTGTCGAGCCCGGCAAAATCGGGCCAAAAACAAAAAGGCCCCCGGCGCAAACCGGGAGCCCATCGCCCGCGTCAGACCCCGGCCCTGGAAAGTCATGGTCCGACGCGAACGGGAGGACTGTATGTGCTGTCACAGCCGTAGTGCAAGTGTGTCTCGTAGTCGTCGTATCAAGGTTCGTCAGGCTCCGATGCTGCCACCGCTCGCGATGCTCGACCTGAGCAAACCGGGGGAGAAGCAAGCTCACGAGTTTCTGCTGCGAGCGACGAATCCGAAGGACCAGATGTGGACGCTTCTGGATGTTCGACGACACGGCGACGTGCTGCTGTGCGTTGTGCGCTGGGTGCATCCCGAACGCCAAGCCAAGCCGTTCTCGCAAGCGGAGGTGAGCTTGACGGAGACGGCGGTGTGCTGGCGCGACTATGCGACCATCGAGGAGGCGCGGGCACAGATGGAAGAGCAATGCACTGCGGCAGTGATTCGCAAGGAAGAAGCCTAAGTCGCATCACGCTGCTGTAGGAATGGCTGTCCTCTAGATGGACAATTCCCTGCGATGGAGAATTGCTTCAGTGACTTCCCCTGCTGTCGCTGAAAGAGCGTAACGGGACTGGTGGACGCACCGGTTTCGGCTCGTACTGCCCAAGGATTGCGATCGGCTCAGCGGCTCACTGTCTGGCCACCATGGGTTGCTTACCGGCAGGTGTAGTTCTTGCGGCAGTTGCTGATGCAGCTTGCCATCTTCTTGCCCGATCCTCGACAGAGGGTCGCTGCCATTGGTAGCCCCTTGCGGCGCTCAAAATCGGCGTGGGCCGCAGCGTCATCTCGCCGGTCCGCTCCGATACGAGCGGCCTGTGCACTGCGCAGCCGGGCTTGATCCTCCTTCCGACTGGGCCAGGGATAGGATAGCAGTGATCCATCGGCTGCTGCGGCGCAGTGATAAAGGAGCCCGATCAAGCGGCCATCCGAGATCCGAGGCCGCAGGGCGCTGCACGCAGCGAACACAGACTGGCGGATCTTACCATGCAACTCGGTCTCATCCTCATGGCCTTCACCGCCGATTCGCAAGGTCTGGTAGTTCGGAACCCAGCGGGCATCGAGGACAGTGCGCAACTGTTCGGCATCTTTGCACTCTTGCAGCCGCTTTAGCAGAGAGACAAAAAACGCATTGGGAGTATGACCGCCAAAGCCACTGCCATGCTGCACCACGGCAGCATGCGCCTCGGCAATCGCGCAGCCCTCGGCGTGGAATGACTTGACCGCAGCCAAGCGCTGCTGACACTCCGCAGCAATGCGTGTGGTCTTCGCTTTGCTACAGTCTCCAGACTCAACTGCAGCGGCAAACCCCAGCGAGCCCCTGGCACAGACCTGCTCTCCGTCTACCGACACACAGCCACCGCTGCTGTCCTTGGTGCCGCCGCGTGGGCTCTCATCGCTGTTGATTGCTGTGCCGGCACCAACCCCTAACCCTGGGACGCCGCGCAGATCCGTCTCTGTACAGCCTTCGGAGTAGTCGCAGTACGCGCTTAGAATTCCGCTCTCCAGATGATAGACGGTGTAACCTCGGCGCAGACCGGCCTTGCCTGCGAAGACGTAGCGATTGCCGGTGCTCATCCGATCGACATAAATGTTCACGGTGTCCTGTATACCATCCGCGACCTCTTCGTGGGTGCGCACGACCAGCGACCGCACCTTGCCGGCCAGTCCCGAGTCCTTTCGACAGAGCGCCTGCATATGGGATGAAAAGCTCGAGCCAAGGTCCGCGAGTCTTTCTACTTGGAGCTCTGGGTCGGATCTCGACCCTACATCACGCTCTGACGGCTTGAACGGATGCTTGATGAAGCTACCGATGTCTACACGAATCGGGATGTCTCGGCCACACGCTGCGGCCAGCTCGGAGCGCGTGGTGGCGAGTGCTCGATCGAGAGCTGAATGATCGATGGAAGGTGCCTTGCTCGACTGTGCATACGCAGTCCCACCGTGCTTGGGGCCTCCTGCGCTCCAATTGGCAGCCGCAAAGATGCTCACCAAGAGCGGAGCAAAGACTGTATAGTGGAGGGGCATTATCGCGCCTTGTATACGCATTGGACCAGGTTACCAGGGGGCTGGTCCAGTCGAACAGCAGAACTTTGGGGCTGCCAGCCATCTTTCCTTGGATTCTAGGGATGACGATCGTGAACAACATCGTGAACTGTGGGTTCCAGGCGGGGATCGTAAGTGCGTTGCTACTGACCACCGGGATGGCTGATGCACAGGTGCCAAATCCGATTGATGCGGCTGCCGTAGAGAGCGCTCTGGTTCCGATCCGCAAGGAGGTTTCAGCAGCCTGTGGCTTTGCGCTGGACTTACGAGTTGATGTGCCTAGCTTTGTGGTTCACAAGCTACCGCGCGGAATGCAGCCGGTTGGGGAAAAGGAAGTCATCCGCACCCTCACTTCGCTAGTCCCCTATGTCGTGGACTTGTGCCAGGTCGAACCCGCCATGGCAAAGCGGGTCACAGGGGTGGTCCTGCGTAGCAGCGAGGCCGTGGAAGGGGGTACGCTAGACTATGGCTCGGAGTATGTAGATCGTCGCAATGTAGGCTCGCGCTATGTCGTTGGGGGGAAGGCGGCCCTGCGCGGGTCGAACGGAACCTTTATGTTTGAAGCTGGCGTGCTCTCTGTGTACACAGCTCCGGGGGATCTATTCGCGCCTATGTTCAGTGAGTTTACCAAAGCAAGAGATCGAGAGAGACCGAACTTCTTGAGGGTCATCCCGGGGCTAGGTATTGGTGCAGGAACAGCGCTGAACGTAGCCGACCGAGATCGCAGCAAGTCCAAGCTGGGTCCGGGCTGCGTAGCTGTAGATGGTGAGGAAATCTGCGGCAGCGGCTCTCTTGGCTTTGCGGAGGCAGTCGAAAGTGGCGACTGTAATCAGTCTGAAAGTCCGTCCGTCAACATTGCATGTCGCAAGCGCCTGGCTGCCATCAAGGAGCTAGCGATTGACTGTAAAATCGGTGAAACCTATCAGGCCATGGTGAATGCGGGTGGAAACGAAGGCTATGTTCCAAGCGCATTCTTTGAGCGAGTCCTAAAGAAGCTGCCGTCTTGTCCAAACGGCGGCAACCTCCTGGTCGATGTACTGTACCCACGATGGGACTACAGCTCGCAGAGTTTGAAGATGCGCTTGGATGATACGGAACATGCGCTCCACCAGAAGCTCAACAAGGCGGTCATGGCTGCATGCTCAGCGCTGCGCCCTACGATTGCTGACCGTCGCGTACTGTCACCCGAGAACCGGGAATCAACAGTGCTGACGGAGTTCCTGTACCGCTGTGCAGTGGTTGCCGGAGGATCGCTGGCCCCCTACTCCTGGAAGACCAAGTCAGCAGACATCGCGCTCCTGCGGAGGGATCAGTCCGAGCGCCGCGCAGGTGATGCAGAGACTCGTGCTGAAAACTCGGCACGACGTAGCGCAGAGGAACAGCGCAAACAGGGTCTACCAAGTGCCTACATGTACTGCAAGGGCAGGGTCCAAAAAGATTGTATGCGCAAGTGTCTGCAAGCAAAGGTCTGTAGGTAGTTCGGGAGTGGAGCCCTGGTACTGGAGGCGAGCGCTTTGGGGCAGCCGAAGTGCTGTGGGTCTACGCCGAGATAAGACGCAAGCAGAGTCGGGGCTCATTCATCGAATTACCGATCGACGACGGACTTGATGATCTGCTCCTCCGCACGATTGATATCGCACCCTGCCAGCAGGCAGACGCATGGGAGGTTCGAGCGGTCCTCAGCCTATGCCGCCTGTGGCAAACGCAGGACAATCGCGAAGAAGCGCGCAGCCTGCTTGCGCAGACAGTACAGCGGCACCGTAGTGACCTCCATTCCCGGGATCACCAAGCGGCCCATACTCTTCTCAAGGAGCTGTCCCGATGAGCGTTACCACCGTCGATGTTCCCGCTCCGTTTGTAGACATCTTCGAGCGCGCAGAAGAGTACGCACGGCGCTACTTTGGAGCCCAACGCCAAGACCCAACCTGCGGCACCATTGAGATCTCCGGAGAGCGCTACATCCTCATGCGGGCAGCCGCGATGTCGATTGAGTTCACAGAGCTACTGTCCGGCATCTACCGCGAAGGCACCGAGAGCGAAGCGCGACTGCTTGCCGCCAATCTGCTGTTCGATCTCGGACATGCGATCGGCAAGTCAGACGCCGCTCACTTCCATGCCCACATGCAGGTCACCGATCCCATTGAGCGTCTGTCGATCGGGCCCGTGCAGTTTGCGTTTTCGGGCTGGGCATCCGTAAAGATCGATCCGAATAGCCGCGTGATGCCGAACGAAAACTACTATCTCAGTTACGAGCATCCGTATTCCTTTGAGGCAGATTCCTGGATTCGGCGAGGCAAGAAGGCCACCCAAACGGTGTGCGCAATGAACGCAGGCTACTCCTCTGGATGGTGCGAACAGAGCTTCGGGGTGCCGCTCTCCGCCGTCGAAGTGACCTGTCGCGCCCAAGGCGATGCCGCGTGCCGATTCATCATGTCGCCGCCTTGGCGCTTGCAAGAACACCTCGACAACTACCGAAAGATCGCCGCCAGCGCGGTTGTATCTGGGGACGGTCCGCAGTCGCCACTTCCCACCGTATCCGATGCGCGCCTGCCCGAGTTTTTTCAGCGCAAGCGACTCGAAGACAAGCTGCGTCGCAGCCAGCGTCACATCGAACATCTGTTGCTCGAACGGGAAGAAGAGGATCGAGAGCTAGCGTCTCTTCGAGCCAAACTGGAGGCGCGGCGCTAACCCCCGTCCAGATCAGAGACAGTGATGACGGACCGGGGGGTCCCGAGCCTCAGTTATACTAACTGAACGTGCGAGGATTTCGCAGCGATGCACCGCACTCGCGCTCCCGGTGGCACCGGAATCGGGCTCAGTGGGTGAAGCTACACAGTGGCTGCTCAGAGTTTCTGCGCATCGTGGCTGGGTCCGTCCACGGAGATCCCGGTGACCCTCAGGCAGTCACCAGTCACGGCTACAGCATTGAGGCCGTCTATCCCGGCTCCTGCGCCGGAGAAATTCTGGTAAAGGTTTGGCCTCGTCGTTGGTCTGATAGGGAGAACGCTTTTCGCGTTGGCTCTGATGGCGAACCAGACCGTCAGGACCAGGCTCTGCACCCATTGCGCCTACCAGTCTAAAATCCGTGCTTCCGTGTGCAGCTTGGCAGACGCTTGGTGCGCCAACACACCTACACGCCTCTCGCGTTACCGTGACACCATGGAAAACCTGTGTCCGGTCTGTAACAAGAACCCTCTGAAGGGGAAACAGCAGGCTTGTAGCTCGGCGTGTCGGACGGCAAAGCACCGGGCGCAACAGGCTCCTGACACGGGTCACACCGGAACACCGCGCACCGCCCCGAAGCAACAGACGCAGCGAAACATGAAACAGGAGCGATGCCCACGGCCGGCAAAAGTGGAGCACGCCGGTGCTACGGACCTCTCGCCCGCTCACGCTCTTCCGTCATCTGTTGCAGAGCGTCTGCTGCTGGCTATTGCGGAGCTGCGCACAGCCGTTGGTAGCGCATCGACAGAACCCCGCATTGACATGCGAACGCAGATCACCGCGCAGGCTCCTCCTGACGCCGTTGGTTATCGACTCGTTCTTCCACATCGCGAGCCGGGCGTTCCTCCGTCTTTTTCTCCGCGACGTCGGAACGGAACTTCCTGCGCGTTCTATGCGCTCGCTCCATTTGAGTATCCTGATGATCTGAGGCTCTGCGATGGTCGCTGGTATCGGATCGTCTGGATCGATTCCCAAGGGCAGCAGGTTCGGGCTCTGGCTGGCTGTCCCGTCCCCGGACTCCGCTATGTCGTTGGACCCGTAGATGCCGTTGCCACTACATTCGCAACGCTGAGCGCGCCGCCGCTCGAAACAGAACCGGAAGCCACTACTGAAACAGCACCCGAGCCGGGTCCCGAAACAGCACCAGACACAGCGCAAGAAACGGCCATTGAAACGTCACAGGATATCGCGCCAATTGAGATTCCGATTCGTGTAACAGACTCCTCATCCGCCACGAAGGACGATGCCGTTACGGATGAACCCGCAGAAACGTCGACATCGCCAGTGTCACAAGAGTCTGTGTCCAGTACTGAAACACCTGTACCCATCGCAGCACCAGAATATCCTCCCGCTTCAGATCAGGCAGCGCCTATTTCCCCAACAAAGGAAAAAACGCAGGAGCAATGGGCTTCGGTTTTCGCATTCAGCCTGGACGCCCAGTTCAGCCCGACCGATGAGATGTTGGCGACGCTCTGTGAAGAAGCGAACTCGCTGAGGAGGCGAGGAGAGTCTGGTCTTGATGGGTCCACTCCCTTCGCCTTCTTCCTCAACACGGACAAGCGGCCAGCGCAACCAGTTCCAGCGTCTTGGTCAAAACTGCTTGACTGCTTTCCACCGATGACCGACGACGAGGTGATAATGACCGCACTGTTTTCCACGCAATACTGGCTGCTGGCTCAGCTCATACAGGAATTGCGTCGCGGGGCTGCGGAGTCTCAACCGGTGCCGAATGTTCCGATGCGTTCGTACCCCATCAGCCCAGAGGAACGGGAGAAGGTTCGGAATTTGGCCCGGGAAAACCCGTTGTCCTCTGCCTTTGTTCCTAGATGCTTGGCCATTGTGCGCTATGTTCGCGAGCACGGTGCATCGGCATTGGTCCATTTCCCACAGCCCCTCCTACCCATTTCAGCGGAGCAACGGAAGGCGGTGGAGAACGCGCTGCGGAGTCCTGCCAGGCGAACGTACATGAAGTACCTCAGCGGGCGGCTCGATGCGTTTCTCGACCACAAACCGGAGCCAGCGGAACCCAAAGTCTCGCTGAAGTACAAAGACCAGCGGCAGGCCATCCGCGTGCTATCAGACATTCGTGCCGTGATGTATTTTCGCGAGTGCGACCGGTCGAATTCTTTCCGAACCGATGTCAGAGCTTAGGATGTGACTCCCATCGTGCGCAGCCGATATTCAATCCGATCTTGCGACTGCTCAACGAGAAACTGCTCGCTCTGTGGATCAAGGAGTACGCCTTCTACTTCCCAGCGCGGACGCTGACGGAAGCCGAGCGGAGGACTCGCAATAAACTGCCAGCGCACCGCGATGGTTGTCTGAAGCACCTGCATAGCGAGCGGACGGAGCGGATCGATCCGTCGTTCTGCGCCTCGATCTCGATGCGTCTCTTCCCACTCTGCATAGCGGTCGCGGATGTGCAGCTCGCGTTCAATCTGGGAATACAGCGCTGTCTGCGCACGACCGTAGTCGAGGTGTCCGTGAACGGTCGGATCCTCCATGTTCAATCCGTGCGCGAGCAGTCTGTTTAGGAGACGATCACGCTGCGCTTCGGTTTCCCTCAGTTCTCGTCGAAAACGGCGCAAGATGGCCGAAAGCACGTTGTCCCTTGCAGCCTCAGGATTTGCCACCGCAGGGGATGCCGCGTCAGCCAACGTGAGCAATCGATCCAGTTGGGTCTGGAGCACTTCAGAGCGGCCCTGTAACACCGTGATTTGCAGCCTCAGCTCTTCGACCAGTGCTCGCAGTTCGGCCACCATCGCGACCGCTTCATCCCGCTGCCTCCGCAAAGATCCAATACCCCCGCCAGATCCACCCTCGTCTTCGTCGTCCTCATCGCCGTTGTCCTCATCGCCATCGTCCTCATCGTCATCGTTTCCGTCCTCATCGCCACCGTCCTCATCGCCACCGTCCTCATCGCCGTCGTCCTCATCGTCGTCCTCATCGTCGTCTCCGTCGAGGTCCCCGCTGTCCTCATCCCCCTCGTCCGGATCGCCGTCGTCCTCATCGTCTGGTTCGTCCGGCCCATCAGGAGTAACAGGAGTATCTGGCGTGCCTGGCAGCACTGGGGTGGTCGGGTCCGGCTGCGTGCCATCGCCTGTTACGGTGTTACCGTCCGTAACGGTCCCGGTTGTGCCGGTTCCATCCTGTCCAATGCTTCCATCGGACTCAGGAACGATTCCTGTGCCA
>Ga0209174_10001100_pt1 | contig 19436 bp, 15 predicted proteins | sample JI91814BDNA_FD_187505 | JGI IMG/M metagenome (GOLD analysis project Ga0209174, IMG submission 187505) | Wastewater effluent complex algal communities from Wisconsin, to seasonally profile nutrient transformation and Carbon sequestration -... | ecosystem: Engineered > WWTP > Effluent > Algae...
TGCGTGCATTGGTGTAGCTCTGCAGCAGGTCGTCCGCCTGCGCCGCGACGGGCAGCAGGGCAAGGACAAGGGCGAGGGCAAGCGGGCGACGCGACATAGGGGCAGATCCTTGCGGGATGTCCTGGGAGAGGGGCTTCAGAGTGCGAAGGCGGGTGCCGGTGCGGCACCGGCCAAGTACGGCAGGTCGGTCTCGAACAACGACTCGGTGCGCAGTCCGTTGACGTCGCGATGCACCAGCACGGCTTCCATCGCCGGCGAGCGACCACGCACCACGAACAGCCGTCCGCCCGGCTTGAGCCAGTCGGTGAAGCGTGCCGGGATGCGGTCCACCGCCCCGGTGACGCAGATCGCATCGAAACTGCGGTCGGTGGTCCAGGCCAAGGCGTCGGCGGTGATCACCTCGGCATTGGCGATGCCCTGCGCGGACAAGCGCGCGCGGGCGGCGTCGGCCAGGTCGGGGTGCCGTTCCAGGCTGACGACTTCGCGGGAGAGATGCGCCAGGCAGGCAGTGAGGTAACCGCTGCCAGTGCCGATCTCGAGGACCGACTCCTGCGATTGCGGCAGCAACGATTGCAGGGTGCGGCCTTCCAGCACCGGCTTCATCATGGTCTCGCCGTGCGCCAGTGGCAGCGCGGTGTCGGCATAGGCCAGGCTGCGCACGGCCTGCGGCACGAAGGCCTCGCGCGGCAGCGTGGCGATGGTGTCGAGGACCCGGGCGTCCAGCACGTCCCACGGGCGAACCTGTTGTTCCACCATGGTTTCGCGGGCGCGGGCGAAGTCGATGTTCATGCGGGGAAAGTCCGTGGCGTCGAGCCGGCCATTGTAACGGCGGCGCATTTCATGGTTGGCAGTGTGGCTGTGCTAGGACACCGGCACGCAGTGCCGGAAGTCACCGGCACCAACGGCGCAGCCGCTGTCGGTTCAACGACGGGCATACGCGCGCAGGAACAGCTCCACCACCGCGGCGACGTGCTCCTCCGGCGTCTCCTGGCGGCGGCCGCAGCAATAGCCGAACACCGCCTTCGCATGCGCCTCGCCCTTGAGCAGGGTGAAGAACTGCGCTGCGGCGCGCTCGGTGTCGTCGATCTCCAGGTCGCCAGCGGCGATGCGCCGCTCCAGCAATTCGGTGAAGGCCTGCTGCACGCGCTGCGGGCCGGCTTCCCAGAACGCTGCCGGCATGGCGCTTGTGGCGACCTGCGGGGAGCAAAGGATGCGGTGCCCGGCGATCGCCTCGGGGGTCATGATCATCGCGAAGAAGGCATTGCCGATCGAGGTCAGGCGTTCGCGCAGCGGCATCGCGGGATCGGCCTCGAACAGGCTGGTGGGCATGCCGGCCTCGCAGTGCGCGCGCACGGCCTCCGCGAACAGGCTCTCCTTGTCGCCGAAGTGGCTGTAGACGGTGAGTTTGGAGACGCCGGCCTCGCTGGCGATCTGGTCCATGCTGACGCCATCGAAGCCATGCGCGACGAACATGCGCTTGGCGGCATCGAGGATGGCGGCACGCTTGCCGGGGTCTTTCGGCCGGCCGGGACCGGCGGGCTTGGGGGTGGCGTCTGCGGCGGTTTTCGCGGTACGTGATGACATGCTTGGAATACTAGACTATTCGGTTCGATATTTATACTCTACCGACCAGTCCAATAAAGGCACGAGCCGCGGAGTGGGTCATGGGGAAGGGCGCAGGCAACATGCGTGCGGTGCTGGGAATGGCATTGCTGGCGGCGCTCGCCGCCTGCGGCGGGCAAGCGCCCGTGGCGGAAACGCCGCGCCCGGTGCTGGTGGTGCATCCCGCCGCGGGTGCCGACACCGCGCCGGCGGCGTATGCCGGCGACATCCGCGCACGCAATGAAAGCCCGCTCTCGTTCCGGGTCGGTGGCAACCTGGTGAGACGCCTCGCCGAGGTCGGCGACCGCGTCCGCCAGGGGCAGTTGCTGGCCGAGCTCGATCCGGGCGACGCCGCCCTGCAGGCCAGCGCCGCGCAGGCGGAAATGATCCGCATCGGCGGCGACCTGGAGCGCTACCGCAAGCTGGTGGCGCAGAAACTGGTCAGCCAGTCGACCTTCGATGCCCAACAGGCCGCGTATCGCGCCGCGCGCGCGCAGTACGAACTGACCCGCAACCAGTCGGCCTACACGCGCCTGCATGCACCGCGCGATGGCGTGATCGCCACGCGCTCTGCCGAAGCCGGGCAGACCGTCGCCGCGGGGCAGGCGATCTACACGCTGGCAGGCGACAACGGGCGTGAGGTCGCGATCGCGCTGCCGGAATCGCGCATCCGCGACGTCAGCGTGGGCCAGCAGGTGATGGTGGAGTTGTGGAGCGCCCCCGGCCAGCTGTTGCAAGGCCGCGTGCGCGAGATCTCGCCGGCTGCCGATCCGCAGGCCCGCACCTACGCTGCGCGGGTGGCGTTGGAAGGTGAAGCCGCGAATGCGGTCGAGTTGGGCCAGAGCGCCCGCGTTTACATGCAGCAGTCCGGCGAGCGCGCCGCGCTGCGGGTGCCGCTGTCGGCGGTGCAACGCGACGCGGAGGGCAAGCCGGCATCGCTGTGGGTGGTCGACCCGGCCTCGCGACGCGTGCGCCTCGCCCCGGTCCGGCTCGGTGCCTATGCCGAAGGCACGGTGCCGTTGCTGGGCGGCGTGGATGCGAATGCGTGGATCGTGGCCGCAGGCGGCCATCTGCTGCGCGACGGGCAACTGGTGGCGCCGGTGGATCGCGACAACCGCCCGGTGCTTGCACCCTCCCGCAACGCGACTGCCGGGAAATAAGCCGCCATGCGCTTCAACCTCTCCGAATGGGCGCTGCGCAACCGCCCCATCGTGCTCTTCGCGATCCTGATGCTGGGCCTGCTCGGCGCGTGGTCATACAAGCACCTGGGCCAGTCCGAGGATCCGCCGTTCACCTTCAAGGCGATGGTGGTGCGCACGATCTGGCCGGGCGCGACCGCCGAGGAAGTCTCGCGGCAGATCACCGACCGCATCGAAAAGAAACTGATGGAGACCGGCCAGTACGAGTTCATCCGCGCGTACTCGCGGCCGGGCGAGTCGCAGATCATCTTCATCGCCAAGGATTCGCTGGGCAGCAAGGACATCCCGCCGCTCTGGTACCAGGTGCGCAAGAAGGTCGGCGACATCAAGGCGACCCTGCCGCGCGATGCGGTCGGCCCGTTCTTCAACGACGAATTCGGCGACACCTTCGGAAACATCTATGCGTTGACCGGCGATGGCTTCGACTACGCGGTGCTGAAGGATTACGCCGAACGGCTGGAACTGGAACTGCAACGGGTGCCCGATGTCGGCAAGGTCGACCTGCTCGGCCTGCAGGACGAGAAGATCTTCATCGAGTTGTCGAACACCAAGCTCGCGTCGCTCGGTATCCCGCTGACCGACGTGCAGGAGGCGCTGGACCAGCAGAACGCGGTAGTGCCAGCAAGCTATTTCGAGACCGCCGGCGAACGCGTGCAACTGCGCGTCAGCGGTCGCTTCGATTCGGTGCAGTCGATCCGCGAATTCCCGATCCGCAGCGGCGACCGCACCTTCCGCCTGGGCGAGATCGCCACGGTCACCCGCGGCTTCTCCGACCCGCCCGCGCCGCGCATGCGCTTCATGGGCGAGGACGCGATCGGCCTGGCCGTTTCGATGCGCGACGGCGGCGACATCCTGAAACTCGGCAAGTCGCTTGAAACCACCTTCGCGCGCCTGCAGAAAACCCTGCCGACCGGCATGGAGCTGCGCAAGGTTTCCGACCAGCCGTTGGCGGTGACGCGCTCGGTCGACGAATTCATCAAGGTGCTGACAGAAGCCGTGGCGATCGTGCTGCTGGTCAGCTTCCTGTCGCTGGGCCTGCGCACCGGCACGGTGGTCGCGCTGTCGATCCCGCTGGTGCTGGCGATGACCTTCGCCGCGATGCATTACTTCGGCATCGGCCTGCACAAGATCTCGCTCGGCGCGCTGGTGCTGGCGCTGGGCCTGCTGGTGGACGACGCGATCATCGCGGTCGAGATGATGGTGGTGAAGATCGAGCAGGGCTACGACCGCATCAAGGCCGCTGCGTTTGCGTGGGAAAGCACTGCGTTCCCGATGCTCACCGGCACCCTGGTGACCGCGGCAGGCTTCCTGCCGATCGCCACCGCGGCGTCGAGCACCGGCGAATACACGCGCTCCATCTTCCAGGTGGTGACCATCGCCCTGCTGATCTCGTGGGTCGCGGCGGTGGTGTTCATTCCCTACCTGGGTTACCAGCTGCTGGAAGAACAGGGGGCCGAAGCCGCGCCGAAGGGACGCATTGGCCGTGGATTCCGTCGCCTGCGCGATGCGTTCGCTGCCGGTGCGCGACGCATCCCGCGCGTGGGCGAGGCGCTGTCCGACCACATCACCGCCAAGCACCACCACGAAGCCGCGCACGATCCGTACAGGACGCCGTTCTACCAGCGCTTTCGCCGGCTGGTCGCGTGGTGCGTGAAGTACCGCAAGACCGTGATCGCGGTGACGGTGGTGGTGTTCATCGCCTCGCTGGCGTTGTTCCGCTTCGTGCCGCAGCAGTTCTTCCCGTCGTCCACGCGGCTGGAACTCATGGTCGACATGGAACTGGCCGAAGGCGCGTCGCTCAAGGCCACCGCGGCGCAGGCGAAGAAGCTGGAAGCGATGCTGCGGAAGCAGCAGGGCGTGGAAAGCTACGTCGCCTACGTGGGCACCGGTTCGCCGCGGTTCTACCTGCCGCTGGACCAGCAACTGCCGGCGGCGAACTTCGCCCAGTTCGTCCTGCTCACCCACGACATCGAATCGCGCGAAGCGGTACGCCAGTGGCTGATCGATACCGCCGCGCCGGCGTTCCCGGAATTGCAGGTGCGCGTCACCCGCCTGGAGAACGGCCCGCCGGTCGGCTATCCGGTGCAATTCCGCGTCTCCGGCGAGCACATCGACCGCGTGCAGGCGATCGCCCGCCAGGTGGCCGACAAGGTGCGCGCCAATCCGCACGTGACCAACGTCAACCTGGACTGGAACGAACCGAGCAAGGTCGTGCGCCTGCGGATCGACCAGGAGCGCGCGCGCGCGCTGGGCGTCAGCTCGGCGGCGGTGGCGAAGTTCCTGTCGGGCTCACTGTCCGGCACCTCGGTCAGCACCTATCGCGAAGGCAACGAGGCGATCGAGATCCTGCTGCGCGGCCCGGGCGAGGAACGCGAACGCCTCGGCATGCTGGCCTCGCTGGCGGTGCCGACGGCGAGCGGCAAGGCGGTGCCGCTCAGCCAGATCGCGACCCTGGAAGACGGCTTCGAGGACGGCATCGTCTGGCATCGCAACCGCCTGCCGACCGTCACCGTGCGCGCGGACATCTATGGCAAGGAGTTGCCGGCCAGCGTGATGGCGCAGATCGGGCCCACGCTGGATCCGATCCGCGAGGCATTGCCGTCCGGGTACCTGCTGCAGCTCGGCGGCACGGTGGAGGATTCCGCTCGCGGCCAGAACTCGGTGAACGCGGGCATGCCGCTGTTCGTGCTGGTGGTGACCACCCTGCTGATGCTCCAGCTGCGCAGCTTCTCGCGCGTGCTGCTGGTGTGGCTGACCGCGCCGCTTGGACTGATCGGCGTGAGCCTGTTCCTGCTGGTGCTGCGGGTGCCGTTCGGTTTCGTGGCGATGCTCGGCACCATCGCGCTGTTCGGCATGATCATGCGCAACTCGGTGATCCTGGTGGATCAGATCGAGCAGGACATCGCCCATGGCAGTGCGCCTTGGGATGCAATCAGCGACGCCACCGTGCGCCGCTTCCGGCCGATCGTGCTGACCGCGCTGGCCGCAGTGCTGGCGATGATCCCGCTGTCGCGCTCGGTGTTCTTCGGGCCGATGGCGGTGGCGATCATGGGTGGCCTGATCGTGGCGACTGCGCTGACGCTGCTGTTCCTGCCGGCGTTGTACGCGGCATGGTTCCGGGTGAAGCCGCCGCAAGCGGCTTGACCCCTGCCTGAGTTGCGCCGGCGCAAGGGTTGCCGGTGAGGTAACCCTCTCTCCTCGTGGGAGAGGGTGGCGCGTGGCGCCGGAAGAGGGGAGCTCTGCGCGTGCGCGTCGGTGCGGTGGGTATCGGCGCGCATGTCCCCCGGCGTCGGCTTGAAGCGTCAAGTCGTTTGGAAGTTGATTGGGCCGACGCCTCCTCCTTGATTGCGCGCCGATACCCACCGCACCGACGCGCTTCGGATTGATCGTTTATCCGGGAGAGGCATCCGCCTTCAGCAAGTCGATGAACGCCTGCGCCGCGCGCGACAGGGTGCGCCCGCCATGGATCGTGTAGCCGAGTTGGCGTGTGAGCTTCACGCCGGTCACGGGCAGCACGCGCACCTGCGCATCGAGCATGGTCTGCGGCAGCACGGTCCAGGCGAGGCCGACGGCCGCCAGCATCTTGATGGTCTCCAGGTAGTTGGTGGTCATCCGCAGCTGCAAGGCGAGGCCGCGCCGGGCAAAGGCCTCGGCGACGATGCGGTGGGTGAACGTCACCGCATCCGGCAACACCGCGGGATGCGCGGCGAGATCGGCAAGGCTCACTTTCGTGCGCATCGCCAGTGGATGATCGGGCGCGACCACCACATGCAGCGGGTCGTCCCAGAGTGGCGTGGAACGCAACGGTGGCTGCGTTGGGCCGAGCGTGGTCAGGGCGAGTTCGGCGCTGCCCTGCAGGACCCGCGCATACGCCTGTTCGGAATCCATGAAACCCAGGTCCAGCGCTACCCGCGGGTGCAACGCGCTGAAACGGCGCAGCAGGTGCGGAAGCCGATGCAGGCCGATGTGGTGGCTGGTGGCGAGGCTGAGGCGGCCACCGATGTCCTGGTCGAGGTCATCGATCGCGCGGCGAGCGGCGTCGGCTTCGGCGAGCATCTGTTTCGCGCGTGGCAGCAGCAGGCGGCCGGCTTCGGTGAGCAGCACCTGGCGGCCGAGGCGGTCGAACAGGCGCGCGCCCAGCGAAGCCTCCAGCAGCGCAATGCGCTTGCTCACCGCTGGCTGGGTCAGGTGCAGTTGCGCGGCCGCGGCGGAGAAGCCGCCGTGGTCGGCGACCGCGACGAAGGCATTGAGGCTGGCCCAGTCCACGCGATCCCCCGATGCCTTATTAGGATTCCATTCGGGAATCGAAAGGATGAAAAATAGCCATTGGAGTTATCGATGGCAAGTCGGCAGGATGAGCCTCCAGCCGGCGGGTGGACGTTGGATGCAAGCCTGCCGCCAGACCTGACCGAGGCAGCGCATGGCCGGCAAGACCCTGTACGACAAATTGTGGGAGATGCACGAAGTCGTGCGCCGCGATGATGGATCGTCGCTGCTCTACATCGACCGCCACATCCTCCACGAGGTGACCTCGCCGCAGGCGTTCGAGGGCTTGCGCCTGGCCGGCCGCAAGCCGTGGCGGATCGACGCCAACATCGCCACGCCCGACCACAACGTGCCGACGACGAAGATCGAGCGCGACGGTGGCCTGCAGGCGATCGCGGATCCCATCTCGCGGCTGCAGGTACAGACGCTGGACGAGAACTGCGACGACTTCGGCATCCTCGAATTCAGGATGGACGACGTGCGCCAGGGCATCGTCCACGTGGTCGGCCCGGAGCAGGGCGCCACGCTGCCGGGCATGACCGTGGTCTGCGGCGATTCGCACACGTCCACGCATGGCGCGTTCGGCGCGCTGGCGCACGGCATCGGAACGTCGGAGGTCGAGCATGTGCTGGCCACGCAATGCCTGGTCGCCAAGAAGATGCAGAACATGCAGGTGCGGGTCGAGGGCGCGTTGCCGTTCGGCGTCACCGCCAAGGATGTGGTGCTGGCGATCATCGGCAAGATCGGTACTGCCGGTGGCAATGGCCATGCGCTGGAATTCGCCGGCAGCGCGATCCGCGCGCTGTCGATGGAAGGGCGGATGACGATCTGCAACATGGCGATCGAGGCCGGCGCGCGCGTCGGCATGGTCGCGGTGGACCAGAAGACCATCGACTACGTGCGCGGGCGTCCGTTCGCACCGAAGGGGGCGGACTGGGACGCGGCGGTGGCGGCGTGGGCCGACCTGGTCTCCGACGACGATGCGCAGTTCGACACCGTCATCGAACTGCGCGCCGAGGACATCAAGCCGCAGGTCAGCTGGGGGACGTCGCCGGAGATGGTGCTGGCGGTTGACCAACGCGTGCCGGATCCGGATCGCGAAACCGATCCGGTGAAGAAGGATTCGATCGCGCGTGCGTTGAAGTACATGGGCCTGCAGGCCAACCAGCCGATCACCACGATCAGGCTCGATCGCGTGTTCATCGGTTCCTGCACCAACTCACGCATCGAGGACCTGCGCGCTGCGGCTGAGGTCGCCAAGGGCCGCAAGGTCGCGAAATCGGTGAAGCAGGCACTGGTGGTGCCGGGTTCGGGCCTGGTCAAGGCGCAGGCGGAAGCCGAGGGATTGCACACGATTTTCCTGGAGGCCGGCTTCGAGTGGCGCGAGCCGGGTTGCTCGATGTGCCTGGCGATGAATCCCGACAAGCTGGGCGATGGCGAGCACTGCGCATCCACGTCCAACCGCAATTTCGAGGGCCGCCAGGGCAGCGGTGGTCGCACCCACCTGGTCAGCCCGGCGATGGCCGCTGCGGCTGCGGTGGCCGGGCACTTCGTCGATGTGCGCGAACTGATGCAGCCTTGAGGACATGTCGATGAAAGCCTTCACCACCCACACCGGACTGGTCGCGCCGCTGGATCGCGCGAATGTCGATACCGACCAGATCATCCCGAAGCAATTCCTGAAGTCGATCAGGCGCAGCGGCTTCGGCCCGAACCTGTTCGACACGTGGCGTTACCTGGATGTCGGCGAGCCCGGGCAGGACCATGGCCTGCGTCCGCTCAACCCCGATTTCGTGCTCAATGCCCCGCGCTATGCCGGCGCCAGCGTGTTGCTGGCGCGCGAGAACTTCGGCTGCGGCTCCTCGCGCGAGCATGCGCCGTGGGCGCTGGAGGAATACGGTTTCCGCGCGGTGATCGCGCCCAGCTTCGCCGATATTTTTTACAACAACAGTTTCAAGAACGGGCTGCTGCCGATCGTGCTCGCCGCGCATGACGTCGATACCTTGTTCGCGCAGTGCGAGGCGACCGAAGGCTATGCGCTGACCGTGGACCTCGCCACGCAGACCGTGACCCGGCCGGATGGCGTCTCGCATTCCTTCGAGGTCGACGAATTCCGCACGCATTGCCTGCTGCATGGCCTGGACGATATCGGCCTGACCCTGCAGCACGCCGATGCCATCCGCGCCTTCGAGGCGCGCCATCGCGCGGCGCAACCGTGGGTGTTCGCACGCGGTTGAGCGCGGCTATTCCACGCGCAGCCGCGCCGTGACCGGGAAGTGGTCGGACGGGTAGCGCTGGCCGTCGGCGTCGGTCAGCACCGCGTAGTCGAGCACGCGGATGCGCGGGCCGACGAAGATGTAATCGATGCGCGGGCCGGGAGGTTGCCCCATCGCGAACCCATTGAAGGTGCCCACGGGGCCGTATGGCGGCGCTTCCGAGCGCAGGCGCGCATCGCCCATCACCGCCTGCATGCGGCGGATCTGCTCGGTCTCCGGGCCGGAGTTGAAGTCGCCCAGCGCGACCAGTGCATCGCCCGAGTCTCGCCCGGCCAGCCAGCGCAGCAGCAGTGCGGCCGATTCGCGGCGGGCCACTTCGCCCTCGTGGTCGAAGTGCACCGACACCACGGTGAGGGCCTTGCCGCTGGCCTTGTCGTGCAGGCGCGCCCAGCTTGCCAGTCGGTTGCCGCAGCGTGCGTCCCAGCCTTTCGACGGGACCTCCGGAGTCTGGCTGAACCAGAAGTCACCATGCGCCAGCAGCTCGAAGCGGTCTCGGCGGTAGAAGATCGCCGAGTGCTCGCCGGCCTGCTTGCCGTCGTCGCGGCCGACACCGACGCGGGCGTACTCCGTCAGCGCGTCGAGGTCGGCAAGCTGCCCCGGCAGCGCTTCCTGGGTGCCGAACACGTCGAAGCCGTGGCGGCGCACCAGCGCCTTCACTGCGTCGCGCCGGTGTGGCCAGGCATTGGCGCCGTCGCTGGCCACGTCCAGCCGCAGGTTGTAGGTGGCGACGTGCAGGTCGCCGGGATCGCTGGCCACCGCCAGGCCGGCGGCCAGCAAGAGCAGGAGGAATGCAAGCGTGCGCCGAAATGCTCGATGCGCAGCAGGCAGGCGCATGGGGGAGCTAGGCATGGAAGCGTCTGGAGGCGGCAGGGCCACCATTGGACAGCAAACGGGTGCCAACGTGCACCTCCGTCCGCGCGTCTGCCTCAGTCGCGCAGTTCCATCACCTGGCAGGGCAGTTCCAGTTGTTCAATGACCGCTTCGGTGGCGGCGCGGGTGCCGATGGCGCGCTGGCCTTCACCGGCCAGGTCGGCGGTGAGGTGGCCGGCATCCAGTGCGCGCGACACCGCCTGCTCGACGCATTGCGCTTCGCCTTCCAGGCCCAGCGAGTGGCGCAGCAACATCGCCGCGCTGAGGATGCACGCATACGGATTCGCGACACCCAGCCCGGCGATGTCGGGTGCGGAACCATGGATTGGTTCGTAGATGCCGACGCGCCCTTCGCCCAGCGATGCGCTCGGCAGCAGGCCCAGCGAGCCGGCCAGCATCGAGGCCTCGTCGGTGAGGATGTCGCCGAACATGTTCTCGGTGACGATCACGTCGTAGGCGCGCGGCTTGGCGATCAGGTGCATCGCCATCGAATCCACAAGCTGGTGTTCCAGCGTCACGTCGGGGAATTCGTCGCGGACCACGCGGGTGGTGACGTCGCGCCAGAGCCGCGAGGTTTCCAGCACGTTGGCCTTGTCGACCGAGGTCAGCCGGCCGCTGCGGCTGCGCGCGAGTTGCGCGGCATGGCGAACGACGCGCTCGATCTCGACGACGCTGTATTCGCACAGGTCGCTGGCGCTGTCCGCGTTGCGCTGCTTGCGGCCGAAGTAGATGCCGCCGGTCAGTTCCCGCACCACCACCAGGTCCACGCCCTGCAGCAGGTGCGGCTTGATCGGCGAGGCGCCCAGGCCGGCCACGTGCGGCTTGACCGGGCGCAGGTTGGCGAACAGGCCGAGTGCCTTGCGGATCGCCAGCAGGCCCTGTTCCGGACGCACCTTCGCGTTCGGGTCCGACCACTTCGGACCACCCACGGCGCCAAGGAGGATTGCGTCCGCGGCTTGTGCAGCATCCAGGGTGTCGGCCGGCAGCGGGGTGCCGGTGGCGTCGATGGCGGCACCGCCGATCCGCTTCTCGTCGAAGCGGAAGTGGTGGTGGTAGCGGCGCGCGACCGCGCGCAGGACGTCGACCGCGGCGGCGGTCACTTCGGGGCCGATGCCGTCACCCGGCAGTACGACGATGTCAGCGTGCATGGTGATGATTCCGTTGCGTGTGTCGTGGGGAAGGAAGTTGATGGAACTCAGGCGCCGATGGCGACGCGCAGCGGCTGGCGCTCGCGCAGCAGGCGGTTGGCGACGTCCAGCCAGGCGATCGCGCTGGCTTCCAGCACGTCGCGGCTGGTGCCTTGCCCGCTCATGAGCTCGCCATTGACGCGCGCGCTCAGGTTGGCCTCGCCGCGGGCATCGTTGCCCACGCCCATGCTGTGCACTTCGTAGCTTTCCAGCACGAAGTCGACCTTGGTGGCATGCGCCAGCGCAGCGAACAGCGCGGCGACCGGGCCGTCGCCGTCGGCGCTCTGCACCACGTGGCGGCCGTCGGGGTCGGAGAGGTCGACGCGCGCGTGGGTGGTGCCGGCGTTGTCGGACAGGCCCATGCCGGCGATCCGCCAGCCGGGGCCGACATGCTCGCCTTCGACCAGCCGCTGCAGGTCGCTGTCTGTGATCACGTGCTGGGTGTGGGTCAGCGCCTTCGCCTCGGCGATCACCTGGTCCAGCTGCGCGTCTTCCAGCACGTAGCCCAGCGCGCGCAGGCGATTGGCGACCGCGGCGCGGCCACTGTGGCGGCCCAGCACCAGCTGCGAATCCTCCCAGCCGACGTCCTGCGGCCGCATGATTTCGTAGGTGCCGCGGTTCTTCAGCATGCCGTGCTGGTGGATGCCGGATTCATGCGCGAATGCGTTGAGACCGACGATCGCCTTGTTGCGCTGGACCTGGATGCCGGTGATCCGCGACAGCAACCGCGACGTGGCCAGCAACTTCGTCGTGTCCAGCCGGGTGTCCGCGCCGTAGTAGCCGGGGCGCACCCTCAGCGCCATCGCCAGCTCCTCCATCGCCGCGTTGCCGGCACGTTCGCCGATGCCGTTGATGGTGCATTCGACCTGGCGCGCACCGCCCTCGATCGCGGCCAGCGAGTTCGCGACGGCCAAGCCCAGGTCGTTGTGGCAGTGCGCGCTGAAGACCACGCCGTCGGCGCCGCGCACGTTGGCACGCAGGTATTCGAACAGCGCGCGAATTTCGCCTGGCGTGGTGTAACCGACGGTGTCCGGCACGTTGAGCGTGCGCGCGCCGGCTTCGATGGCGGCCTCGAAGACGCGGACCAGGAATTCGGGTTCGGTGCGCAGCGCGTCCTCGGCGGAGAACTCCACGTCCTCGACGTGGCTGCGCGCGCGGGTGACGCCCATCACCGCGTGTTCGATGACCTGGTCTTCGCTCATGCCTAGCTTGTGCTGGCGGTGCAGCGGACTGGTGGAGATGAACACGTGGATGCGCGGCGCGGCGGCACCCTGCAAGGCGCTGCCGCAGGCGTCGATATCGGCGGGGTGGCAACGCGCCAGCGCGCAGATGGACGCGTGGCGGATCTCGCGGGCGATGCTTTGCACGGCGCCGAAATCCGCGGGGGAACTGTTGGGGAAGCCGGCCTCGATCACGTCCACGTCGAGGTCCTCCAGCGCATGCGCGAACAGGACCTTCTGCGCGGCGTTCATGGTGAAGCCCGGCGATTGCTCGCCATCGCGCAGGGTGGTGTCGAAAATCTTGATGCGTTGCGTGCCGTGTGCGGTTACGTCGCTCGGGGTCGGGTCGGTCACGTCGTGCAATCCTCGGTGGTGCGTACGATGGCGGGGCTTGGTGTCGCGAAGCGGTTGGCCGCCGCCGGCCTAAGTCGCGCCGCACCGGCGCGCGCCTCGGCGATGTCCAGCACTGGCGTTGCGCTGACGATGGCCGGCAACGGTTCCTGCACGCGCCGGCGCGGCTTGCGCGGCGGACGCGGGCGGATGTCCTGCAGCAGCGCGGCGAGGACGCCGGCATCGAGGTTGCCGCCGGACACCACCGCGCACTTGCGCTTGCCGGCCACGCGGCGGCCCGCGGCCAGGGCCAGCGCGCCGGCACCCTCGGCGATCACGTGTTCTTCCAGCGCCAGGCGCACCAGGGTTTCGCGCAGCTCGGCCTCGCGCACGATCACGATGTCGTCGAGTAATTCATGCAGCACCACGCGGGTGATATGGCCCGGTTCCTTGACCCGCACGCCATCGGCGAGGGTCGCGACGGGATCGCGCAGGCTGGTGTCGCCCTTCAACGCACGCGCCATCGCATCCACGCCTTCGACCTGCGCGCCGATCACCTTCACGCCCTGCGATTTCAATGCCAGCACGACGCCCGCGGCCAAGCCGCCACCGCCGATCGGCACCAGCACCACATCCGGCATCAGCGACGCAAGTTCCAGCCCGACCGTGCCTTGCCCGGCGATGACATCCGGGTCATCGAACGCGGGCAGGAGGCGATAGCCGTGCTGCGCGGCCAGTTCCGCGGCGAAAGCCTTGGCTTCGTCGTAGGTCTCGCCATGCAGGCGCACGGCGGCGCCCCAATGGGCGACACCGGCCACCTTGGTGTCCGGCGCGGTCTTCGGCATCACCGCGATCGCCGGCATGCCCAGGCGATACGCGGCCCAGGCCAGGCCCTGTGCATGGTTGCCGGCGGACGCGGCGATGGTCGGGCGGTTGTCGCCGCGTTCGCGCGCGGCGAGCAGCGCGTTCATCGCGCCGCGCACCTTGTAGGAGCCGGTGCGCTGCAGGTTCTCCAGCTTCAACCAGCAGCCGAAGCGTTCGGCGTAGTGCAGCGGCGTGGGATTGAGGTAACGACGCAACCGGGCCTGCGCCGCCAGCACGTCGCTGGCGGTCACCTGCACGGTGCGGGCTACCGAATCGTCCATCAGACTGCCGTCAGCCAATGGCGATACGACGTGTCTTCGCCACGCACCACGCGCTGGTAGTGCTCTGCGATGGCGCGCGTCACCGGGTTGGTGCCGTAGTCGCGGTCTTCGACCTGCGAGATCGGCGCGACCTCGGCGGCGGTGCCGCAGGCGAAGACTTCGTCGGCGTCCAGCAATTCGTCCAGCGTGGCCATCCGCGATGCCGCGCCGGTCAGTGCGATCAGGCTGTCGCGGGTGATGCCCGGCAACGCATCCGGATGTTCGATGGCGACGACGTTGCCGTCCTTGACCATGAACAGGTTGGCGCCGGTGCATTCCACCACGTTGCCGGCGCGGTCGGTGAACATCGCCTCGTCGAAGCCGCGAGACTTCGCTTCGCGCTTGGCCAGGATCGAATTGACGTAGGCGCCGCACAATTTCAGCGGCGGCAGCGAGTCGGCCGGATTGCGTCGCCAGCTGGACACGCCCAGGCGCGCGCGGGTGCCGTTGAGGTGCACCTGTGTCGCGGTGGTGGCGACCATCATGTGCGGCGCGTGGCCTTCGACATCCAGACCGAAACTGCCTTCGCCGAACCACGCCAGCGGGCGGATATAGGCATCGCGGTGGCCGTTGGCGCGCAGCGTGGCCAGCACCGCCTGCGTGGCCTGCGCGGGATCGAAGGCCAGGCCCAGCAGTGCGGCGCCCTTGCGCATGCGCTCCAGGTGCTCGGGCAGGCGGAACACTGCCGCGCCGCCGTCGACGGTGGCGTAGGCGCGGATGCCTTCGAACACGCCGCTGCCGTAGTGCATGGCATGCGTGGTCAAGCCGGCCTGCAGGGCGTCGCTGGCGACCAGCGCGCCATCGAACCACGTCAACTCCCTCCCTTTCGCCGCAGGCGAAGGGGAGGGTTGGGGTGGGGTGCTTTGGTCTGGTGCAGCTTGCGAGACCGCCTCGGCGCTTCGCGCCTCGAACCCCCCCCCAACCTCCCCCTGCAAGCAAGGGGAGGAGCTGTCGGCTTCGTCATGCATCGCGCTCACGGACATGGCTGCACCTCCACCGACAGGCAGTCATGCAACTTCGCCAGTTGCAGTTGCAGGCCGTCGGGTTCGCGCTGGCCTTCCACGGTCATGCGCAGCTGCCACTGTTCGCCGTCCGCGCCCGCGTCGCCGTCGATGCGCACCGGCTGGAAGCCGCGGCGCTCGGTGGTGCCCAGCACGCGCACCAGCGCGCCCTCGGCGCGACGCAGGGTGAGGTCAAGCTGGTAGCGCATGGGCAGCGTCCGGGGCGTGGGCGTGGGCGGGGGAGGGAGCAGCGGCCTCGGTAGGCGAGGCGTCCATCATTTCCGCGTTGTTGCGATTCGGCGGCACCAGCGGCCAGACGTTGGCGGCGGTGTCGATGGCCACGTGCAGGAAGGCCGGGCCGTCGGTGGCCAGCAGGGCCTGCAATGCGGCCTCGACGCCATCGGCGCGGTCCACATGCAGGGCTTGGATGCCGAATGCGGTGGCGACCGCGGCAAAGTCGGGGTTGTCGGACAGGTCGATCTCGGAATAGCGCTTCTCGAAGAACAGTTCCTGCCACTGGCGGACCATGCCCAGCGCCTGGTTGTCGAGTAGCACGACCTTCACCGGCAGCCGGTAGCGCTTCAGCGTGGCCAGCTCCTGGATATTCATCATGATCGAGCCGTCACCGCTCACGCAGATCACCTGCGCGTCGGGGCGGCCTGCATTGCGCATCGCTTCCTGCGCGCCCATCGCCGCGGGCAGGCCGAAGCCCATCGCGCCCAGCGCACCCGACGTCAGGTGCTTGCGCGGGTCGTCCATGCGCCAGTGCTGGGCCACCCACATCTGGTGCTGGCCGACATCGCAGGACACGATCGCCTCGGGCGCCAGTTCCGAAAGGCGCTTCAGCAGCGCCGGGGCGAACACGGTCTCGCCGGGGGCGTCGTAGCGCGCCGCGTGCTGGCGCGCGCGTTGCTGGCATTGCGCGCGCCATGCCTTGCGGGCGGTGCCGTGGCGGCCGTGCAGGTGGGCGGCGCAGGGCAGGGTCAGCCTGGTCAGGGTGGTGGCGATGTCGCCGCGCACGCCGGCATCGGCATGCCGCAGCTTGCCGATCTCGCAGGCGTCGATGTCCATGTGGACGACGCGTGCGTTCGGTGCGAACTCGGCGAGCTTGCCGGTGGCGCGATCGTCGAAGCGCGCGCCGACCACGATCAGCAGGTCGGATTCCTGCACTGCCAGGTTGGCGGCGCGGCTGCCATGCATGCCGATCATGCCGAGGTGGAGCGGATGCGCGGTGGCCAGCGCGCCCAGTGCCTTCAGGGTCAGCACGGTCGGGATTTGCGTGGCATCGACGAAGGTGCGGAACGCCTGCACCGCATCGCCGAGGACGATGCCACCGCCGCCATAGATGACCGGCTTCTGCGCCTGCGAGATCAGCGCCAATGCTTCGTGCAGCGAGGCATCGCGAGGCGCCTCGACGGCATCCATTCCGAGCGAGGCATGGGCAGGCAGATGCGACGCATCCGCCATCTGCACGTCCTTGGGCAGATCGATCAGCACCGGGCCGGGGCGGCCGGAACGCGCCAGCCGGAACGCCTCGGCGATCATCATCGGCAGGTCCTCGACACGGCGGGCGATGAAGCTGTGCTTCACCATCGGCAGGGTCATGCCGAACACGTCCAGTTCCTGGAATGCGTCGGTGCCCATCAGGTGGGTCGGCACCTGGCCGGTGATGATGACCATCGGGACCGAATCCAGCATCGCATCGGCGATGCCGGTCACCAGGTTCGATGCGCCCGGCCCGGAGGTGGCCACGCACACGCCGACGCGCCCGCTGGCACGCGCATACCCGTTGGCGGCGAACGCCGCGCCCTGTTCGTGGCGTACCAGCACGTGCTTCAGTGCGGGTGCGCTGTGCAGGGCGTCGTAGAAGGGCATGATCGTGCCGCCGGGATACCCGAACAGCGTTTCCACGCCTTCCGCGACCAGGGCTTGCGCCAGCCAGCGGGCTCCATTCATCAGGCGGCCTCGCTCTGCGGCTGCGCATCGGTCGCCGGTTGTTTCGCCGGTGCTGCCTGCGAGCTGGCCAGCCACTTCATGTTGGCGCGCAGCTTCTTGCCGATCGCCTCGATCGGATGGTCCAGGTCGGCCTGCTTCATCGCCTTGTAGTTGGCGTTGCCGGCGGCGTATTCGGCGATCCACTGGCGCGCGAAGGTGCCGTCCTGGATTTCGGTCAGGACCTTCTTCATCTGTGCGCGGGTATTGGCGTCGACGATGTAGTCGCCGCGGGTCAGCGCACCGTACTGCGCGGTCTCGCTGATGAATTCGTGCATGCGGGTGATGCCGCCCTCGTAGAACAGGTCGACGATCAGCTTCAGTTCGTGCAGGCACTCGTAATACGCGACCTCCGGCTGGTAGCCGGCTTCGACCAGGGTTTCCCAGCCGGCCTGGACCAACTTGGTCGCGCCACCGCAGAGCACGGCTTGCTCGCCGAACAGGTCGGTTTCGGTTTCTTCCTTGAAGGTGGTCTTGATCGCGTTCTGGCGCGCGCCACCGATGCCGGCGCAGTAGGTCAGCGCGAACTGCTCGGCATTGCCACTCTTGTCCTGGTGGATCGCATAGACCGATGGCACGCCGCGGCCGATCTCGTATTCGCGACGGACCAGCGCGCCGGGGCCCTTGGGCGCGACCAGCACCACGTCCAGGTCCTCGCGCGGGGTGATCTGGCCGTAGTGGACGTTGAAACCATGCGCGAACAACAGGCAGGCGCCCGGTGCCATGTTTGGCTCGATGACTTCGCCGTACAGCTGCGGCTGCACCATGTCCGGGGTCAGGATCGCGACGATCTCGGCGTCCTTCACCGCATCGGCCGGCGTTTTCACGGTGAAGCCGTCGGCCTTCGCCTTGAGTTCGGTCGGCCCGCCCGGGCGCAGGCCGATGGTGACGTCGAAGCCGGAGTCGCGGAGGTTGAGCGCATGTGCGCGGCCCTGGCTGCCGTAGCCGACGATGGCGATGCGGGGCTTGCTGCTGCTGGTCATTGCGTCTGTCCTGGGTTGGGTTCGATGGTGGCGTGGTGGTTTTTCTTTTGTTTTTCCGGGCCCAGAAACGAAAAACCCCGCGCCTTTCGGTGCGGGGTTTGCGATTCTGGCGTTGTGTTTCTGCTTACGCGCCGGATCGTCCCGCACCTGTTGGCGAGGTAATAAGGACGAGTACGAGGATCGACGCCGCAGGGGCGGTCGGTGGGGTCGTCGGCGATGTGCGGCGTTGCAACATGGAGCGAGAAGACCATGCGCCGCGCGGTGGTGTCAACAGGTCGGCTTATGCCGATTTCGCATGAACGACGGTTGCACCTGAAACCGTGGAAACCCAGCAGAATCAAGGCTTCCAGCCCGCCAAGCACAATCGCGAAGCCGCACGCCGATGCCCGAGTACCGTTCGAAGACCTCCACCGCCGGCCGCAACATGGCCGGCGCCCGTGCGCTGTGGCGCGCCACCGGGATGACCGATGGCGACTTCCACAAGCCGATCATCGCCATCGCCAATTCGTTCACCCAGTTCGTGCCGGGCCATGTGCACCTGAAGGATCTCGGGCAACTGGTCGCGCGTGAGATCGAACGCGTTGGCGGCGTCGCCAAGGAGTTCGACACCATCGCCGTCGATGACGGCATCGCGATGGGCCACGACGGCATGCTGTACTCGCTGCCGTCGCGCGAAATCATCGCGGACTCGGTGGAGTACATGGTCAATGCGCATTGCGCGGACGCGCTGGTGTGCATTTCCAACTGCGACAAGATCACGCCCGGCATGCTGATGGCGGCGCTGCGGCTCAACATTCCCACGGTGTTCGTGTCGGGTGGGCCGATGGAAGCGGGCAAGACGAAGCTTGCCGACGGCACCACGTCCGACCACAAGCTCGACCTGATCGACGCGATGGTGATGGCCGCGGATCCGAATGCGACCGACGAACAGGTCGCGGTTGTCGAACGCAGCGCCTGCCCGACCTGCGGTTCCTGCAGCGGCATGTTCACCGCGAACTCGATGAACTGCCTGACCGAGGCGTTGGGCCTGTCGCTACCGGGCAATGGCACGGTGCTGGCGACGCATGCGGATCGCGAGCAGTTGTTCCTGCAAGCCGGGCGCACTGCGGTGGAACTCTGCCATCGCTGGTATGGCGGCGAGGATGCGCGCGCCCTGCCGCGCGGCATCGCCACGTTCGAAGCGTTCGAGAACGCGATGACACTCGATATTGCGATGGGCGGTTCGACCAACACGATCCTGCACCTGCTCGCTGCCGCGCAGGAGGCCGAAGTCGCCTTCGGCATGGCCGACATCGACCGGCTGTCGAAACGCGTGCCGCAACTGTG
>Ga0209174_10001101_pt1 | contig 19420 bp, 23 predicted proteins | sample JI91814BDNA_FD_187505 | JGI IMG/M metagenome (GOLD analysis project Ga0209174, IMG submission 187505) | Wastewater effluent complex algal communities from Wisconsin, to seasonally profile nutrient transformation and Carbon sequestration -... | ecosystem: Engineered > WWTP > Effluent > Algae...
TAATAAGTTTTAACACCATAATATGTTCCTCGCACCTACCTTATCATACCTCGCAAAGCAAATCCCCACTTCCTAAGCTGCGCCTCGGCAAAGGCGCTCCTTCTACTATTGTTCTTTTCACGGTAGGTCTTAAGATTGTCGATTGCCTCTGGCACCGAGGTCCTGACACGCCACAGTATAAGCGCACGCATCATAGACAAAACTTTGATCGCATCTTCATACTCTTCGTCCGTCACTCCCTGACCGGGATCTGTATCAACATCCTTCACTTCTGTGTGCGCCATTTCGGTCACCCCCTCATTGGTCGTGTATGAAACAGAGGCTTTGGTAAAATTAAACCCTCTTCCAGCCCCTCGTCTGATGCCTTTTTTGTATTCCTGCCCCCAAAAAGATTGCTCAATTTTCGCAACAAACCTACCGCCTGCATCGTCGACAAAGTTAACGTCGACTGTTACACCTACTTCATGCAACCACTCAGGCTTATATGCACTAATTTCATCACAAACAGTAATATCTAGCTCACGTCCGGGCATATCCAATTTACGCTGTTGTAGCAAAAGAGCGTTCGGAGAAGACCGCATGGCATGGCGACCAGGGCCTGTGTGTAGCTTGTCAAATGTCTCCTTGAAGTCGTCATTTGTCAGGCCGCTTCCCATAGTGATATTCACTTCCCTTTGACCGAGCTCAAGAGCGAGATTCTCAAACCATAATGCCGCTTGTTCCATAGATTTGAACTGCTCAAAAGTCTCTTCATGCTCATGGCCATATGGTTGGGTAGGCTTATTTTCTAGTGGTGATTGTTGTAAAGTTTCGGCTGTCATGTTTGTTTTTTTACGTTATACGTTTATATTATAATTATAGCAAAGTTCTTATGTTTTGTCAATAGATGCTTCTAATGTAACCCTGTTAATGCTATAGTGGAGGAATGAGTTTATCTATTGGTATTCACAAGACGCAACCATACCATTCGATATAACCTTCTCGATGCCTCCACTAGATAAAAGAACACGAGGCTATACACCTAAACAGATCAAAGAACTACAAGAAACTGTTGGTGGTGAATGGTAAACGTCATACTTAATAGCTGAATTATCATCAGACCTTTACTATGTTAGAAAGTATGTTCTAATTGTCGTTCATCTTTTTGCTGGGAATAATATGGGGCAACGCCATAGAAATTTTTTTCCAGATTATTGCTACCCCACCATGCTCACCAATATATTTTCCGAGCTATACACTTATGCCAACCGAATACCTTTATCTTTATAAGTTGATATAATTACATAAAGGAGATAATCGACCATATGACTAAAATTTTTATCACCCAATTTGACCACGACAGATTAATGAAACTTCTTAATAAAAGAAAGCCGCATGATGATTTTGATAAATCATTACTAGCTGAGCTTGAAAGAGCCGAGGTAATTGAGCCTAAAGAAGTTCCTAGTGATGTAATCACTATGAATTCTCAAGTCAGGTTTATTGATGAACATGGAGATGACTGGGAGTATTGGTTAGTCTTTCCAGAAGATGCTGATTTCCAAAATCAAAAAATATCAATCTTATCGCCAATAGGTTGTGCGCTTATTGGCTACGGTAAAGGCGATACGATAACACTACCTACTCCAAAAGGTCGTAGACAGCTAACCGTAGATGAGATTATTCATCAGCCAGAACGTGAAGGTAACTTTGATTTATAGAGCTAATAATGGACGGTCCTAACTTAATTGGATTAACTGGTGCTCTTATTGCGGGCTATGCTTATCTTCCACAAATTAAACACCTCGTCAAAGAACAATGCTCTGCTGGTATAAGCAGAAGTGCATATGTGTTATGGCTTATTTCATCTCTACTAATAACTGTTAATGCGTTTTATATTCATTCGGTTGTATTTATAGTTCTCGGAATTATTCAGATTTGCTCAACAGCAGCAATTTATATCTTTTCTACGAAATACAAAAACAAGGTATGTCTTTTCCATTCAAATCTAAAGCCTGCAGAGTAAAGCGCCATGACCATTTACACTATCGGCCACTCTACAAGGATTATTGAAGACTTTATAGACTTACTAGATTCTCAGAATATTAAGCAGCTGATTGATATTCGGACAATACCAAAATCCAGACACAATCCTCAGTATGGAAATGAAAACTTGGAGAAAAGCTTAAGTGCGGTCGGAATACGTTACTACTATCTCAAAGAGCTAGGTGGCTTAAGGCCAAAAATCAAAAACTCCGAAAATGAAGGTTGGCGAAACTTGTCTTTTCGTAATTATGCAGATTACATGCAAACTAGTGAATTCAACGATGGGATAGAAAAGCTGATACAGATCACTAAAAAAGCAACGACAGCAATTATGTGTGCCGAAGCTGTACCTTGGCGATGTCATCGTTCACTAGTGGGAGACGCATTGCTTGTCCGCAAAGTATCTGTAATAGACATTATCAGCAAGACAAATATTAAAGATCATACTCTAACCTCGTTCGCTGCAGTAGATGGAAAGAAGATTACATATCCAACAGAGAAAAATTAATAATTACTACGGTTAGTAGCATAAGAGCTCAAATGTTTAACAAACTAACTGAAGATTAAACAGTAAAATTCAGCTTCGCTTCCATTCTCTTTATGTCAATTTGGATGTCTTTGTTGTTTCTTAAAACGATATTATCAGTTTCTAACTTATGTAGCTCTCGACTGATCGTTTCTCTAGCAAGTCCACAGCGATCAGCTAGTACGCCCTGTTTAATCTTTACAGAAACCGTTCCGTCACTATTTACCACCCCAAATCGGTAAGCCTCAATCAATAGCTCAAAGATCAAACGGTTGGCTGCTCTCCCACTTGCTGCGAATACCAATCGCCTTAGTAAGGCATCAGTACCTTTATACACCCGACTTAATAGGTCAAACATCACATCAGGGTTGCCTTTTAGAAAATCTACTGTCCCCTCTGCCTCAGCCCGCTTTAACTTAACGTCAGTGAGTGTTGCATAAAAATATGTGTTGGGTGTCTTATTGATTGCCCAGGACATTGGGAAAAACGCTGGCGGCTTAAAGACGTTAACAGTTATTTTGTTACCTTCAGGCGTAATGTCGTATTGCTCAATGATGCCGTCAAGCAAAAATGACACACCTTCTGGCTCATGGTTGGCAAATATTAAAATCTTTCCCTTGCTGTAAGATTCAGTCTTACTGCCACTGAAATGTTTGTTCAATTTATCTAATATTTTCTCGTTCATAACTTCAATTCTGTATATGGCATAAAAAGTTGATCACAGTCACATACTTATTCTATACGTATTGTTATCATGAACGTGATAAATCCATAAACAAATGTAACTATGACAAATACTATTGAGAAATTTTATCTATGTACCTAATGCTGATTAGCGGTATTGCCTGTTTTGCTATTGGTTGCCTGTTCTTCTGGGTATTTCGCTTCGTGTCCAATATCGTGAGGAGTGAACTAAATGCTCAAAAGATATATTTCCCTGAACGAGGGAGTCCAGAATTTGACTCAACAGTATACCCCGATCTTCAGCAATATGCAGGTCAACTGGTCGATAGCCCAAAGAAGGCCAGAGCGTATGCAGACGGCTACATAGGACGACATCTGAAGAAGATTGCTAATGGTAGAACATATGCTGAGATCAGTACTGCATCAATGAAGAGTCCTGATGACAAAAAGTTGCAACAGCAGAAACAAGTATTATTCCAGGGCGAAGCATTAAGAGGCTTACTGCTTATGGGTGGCTACGGCTTTGGAACTATCGGCAGATTGGCTGGTATTGTATGCTACACTACCTTTACAATGAGCGGTTTCCTAGTCCTTTTATATATATTATTTTCAATAGAAATGTAGGCTTTTAATGTTACAGACAAGACCACAATTATCCATTCAGAAGACACTACCCTACATACTCATAGCGGTGGGTATTATAGGATTGATCGCTTCATTTGTTCTGACATATGACAAGATACACGTTCTTACGGACAAAGGTTATGAACCAAGCTGTAATATCAACCCCATATTAAGTTGCGGCTCTGTGATGAAAACCGAACAAGCCAGCTTATTGGGTGTACCTAATACTGTTTTTGGGCTTATTGCCTTTAGCATGTTGCTTACTTTTGGTTTCTTGTTGGCTGGCGGAGCAAAAGTCAAAAAGTGGGTTTGGATCGGTGCTCAAGTAGCGGCTACAGTCGGTGTGATATTCATGCATTATTTATTCTTCCAGGGCGTTTACAGAATAAATGCAATCTGTCCTTGGTGCTTTGTAGTATGGATCATAACCATACCGACATTTTGGTATATAACGCTTTATAACTTGCACGAACGAAATATAAATCTGCCAGCCAGCATGTCTAAATTAAGTGCATTTGTCCAGAAACATCACGGGGATATACTTGTAGTGTGGTACCTTGTCATACTTGGCATATTGTTGGAGCATTTTTGGTATTACTGGTCAACTTTAATTTAATAGATAAGGGTTACCGAATAGAGGTACAATTAGAACATGGAAGAATCACTTCATCTACCAATAATTATAGTAATACTACACCTAGTCAATCTGTTTTGTCTTATATTGCTAATTCGGAGCGGTATACAAATACTCTTTGACCACCCTAAGCTTTATTGGACTGATGACACTACCGATGATAATCATTGGTTGCGGTTTGGCAAAAAAATAATGCCAAAAAATAAACTTTGGACATCTTTAGATGAAGCAGAAGACCCTGGGAAATTGGCGCTTCCCGGCGGTACGCATAATCTTGGTTCAGCACGACATTGGCATTTCACTATCGCTATCGTCTGGGTTGTTACTGGAATGACGTACATAGGATACATGCTTATCAGTGGACAATGGCAACGTCTCATCCCGACTGACATTGGTGTTTTTTCGCGTGCCGTTGATACCATGTACCATTATTTGACATTGAACGTTCCGGTAGAGGGGGCAACGTACAATGCGCTCCAACAACTCACTTATGCGGGTGTTGTCTTTATCCTAGCACCCCTAGCAATTATCACCGGGCTGGCACTATCACCTGCGTTAGTTGCAAAATATCCAGGCTTTTTAAAATTATTTGGTGGCCGTCGTCAAGTTGCCAGAAGCCTGCATTTTATCGCCATGGTTCTGTTCTCACTTTTCATACTCATACACGTAACAATGGCACTTGGTTTTCACTTTTACGACAGCGTCAAACGAATAACACTTGGCAATACTGATGTAGACTTTGCCCTCGCCTTCACAATATTTCTAATGGCACTTATTTTGCTGGTAGCATTCAATATTTGGGCATCATTCTTCACGCTTGGTGATCAAGTACGTTTAAGACGTATCCTTACGAAGTTCTATACACCTGTGGTGCGATTATTGTTTGGAAGGATGAAATCCGATCAACACTACACCAAAAAAGATATTTCCCCGTTCTTTCGTGTAAATGGCTATCCTCCGAAATCTGAAGAATACGCACAGCTCAAAGCAAACAACTTCAAAGACTGGAAGCTAAAGGTGTATGGTCTGGTAGAAAATCCCCTCGAAATGTCCCTTGAAGACATTAAGGATTTACGTAAACAAGACCAGATCACCAAACATAACTGTATCCAGGGATGGACCGCCGTTGCAGAATGGGGCGGTTTGCCAATGCGAGATGTGGTTGAGATGTGCAAGCCAAAAGCCAATGCAAAGTACGTCATTTTTTACTGTTACGACATTGACGATGAAGGAAATGCTTACTACTCTGGCCTCCGCCTCAGTGACATGTTCGACAAACAAACGATCTTAGCATACGAAATGAATGGAAAACCGCTACCAATTCAATACGGTGCACCACTTCGTTTGCGTTGCGAGAAGAAATACGGTTACAAGATGGCCAAGTACATACATTCTATAGAGTTCGTAGAGAGTTTCGCTCATATAGGTAAAGGACGAGGCGGTCACCGTGAGGACAATGTCTTCTTTGACTGGGAAGCTGCCATATAACGTATGTCAAAACAAAAACCTGCAAAAACAATACATGGTGCATATTTTGCACTCGGTATTGCTACCCTGGCGCTTATTATAAACTTTTGGGCATGGTCACTGCTGAGTCCACTTGGCGCAAAACTTGCCAGTGAACTAACATTAACGCCTGTAATGCTTTCGCTATTGCTCGCTGTACCAGTTATCATTGGCTCTTTGGGTCGTATAGGATTCGGCATGTTAACGGATAAATTTGGCGGTAAGACTATGTTTGCAACCATTTCTTTACTAACCGCTCTCCCTGTTTTTGCACTAACTTTTGCTGAAAGCTACCAGCAGTTCGCAGTAATTGCAATATTCCTTGGGCTGGGTGGGGCAGCTTTTGTTATTGGTATTCCATTTATTAGTGCATGGTTTCCACCAGAACGTAGAGGATTTGTTTTGGGCGTATATAGTATGGGAAATGCAGGAACAGCATTATCGGGGTTTGCTACGCCAAGATTAGCCGACAACTTTGGTCGAGATACAACATTTTTAATAGTAGCATTCATATTGGCGTTAGTAGCTGTAGTATTCATGGTGTGGGGAAAGAATGCACCTAGCTGGAAGCCAGCTAAGGGCTCGTCAGTTACTCGGTTGGTTACAGCCGCTCGATTACGACTAACTTGGGATTTATCGTCAGTGTATGCAGTAACATTTGGGGCTTTTGTGGCCTTTGGCGTCTATCTACCCGTGCTTCTAAAAGTTTCATATGGTTTATCTCTCACTGATGCCGCAGCACGTGCTGCTGGATTTATATTGCTTGCTACGATAGCACGTCCTGTCGGTGGCTGGCTGAGTGATAAAGTTGGTGCCAAGTATGTGATACAGCTGGCACTTTGCGTGATTATACCCCTCGCTGCGTTCGTTGCAATACAGCCTACTCTTGAGCCACAGACGACAGTTGCATATCTTTCATTAGCCTTTGTGCTTGGTTGCGCCAACGGTGCGGTATTCGCTCTTGTCGGTAAGTTAGCAAAACCTGAGGTTATGGGCAGCGTAACAGGTATCGTAGGTGCTGCTGGAGGCTTTGGAGGCTTCTTGCCACCGTTATTGCTAGGGTTTACCTATCAACGTATGCATTCCTATGCTTTAGCATTAATCCTATTATCTGTTGCGGCGGCAATTTCTCTGGCGTATATTCATCGGCGGTTCAAAGATAAAAATCTGTATGGTGTGATCTAACTATGGAAGTACTAACACCTCGTCATCTAGTACTTGTCCGCCACGGAGAGAGTGAGGGTGATGTGAGACGAAAACAAAAGTTGCCAGCACTAAAGCACCCTATACATGAGGAGCAAACCAAAGTAGGCCACGAACAGTCTCGTGCAGCTGGCTCATGGATAACCAAACATATACTCGGAGCGTACGGCTTAAATGGATTCGACAATTACCTAGTCTCCCCTCTTATCCGGACAAAACAATCGGCTGATTCCCTGGATCTGTCAGATACATGGGTAGAAGATCCACGACTGGCAGAAAGAAATAGGGGCGATATTCAAGGGGTGACAAATAAGCAACATATGGAACGCTATGCAGAGAGTTATAAGCAAATGTTAGAACATCCATTCCATTGGGTGCCACCACACGGTGAATCAATCCTTGCTGTCTCTCACAGATTTGGCGAATTGGTCAACGACTTAGTGAACACTAGCAACGTACTAATAATGACACATCGTGATGTCATTTGGGCTGCTCTAGTCCCGCTTGAGGGTATGGACCTCGAAGAAGCTGAATCAGTAAACACAGATACTATCAATAATGGCCAAGTTATTCACTACACCAACGTCAATCCCTCAACCGGAGTAGCTGAAAGCTTGGAGCTGATCTGGAAACGATCCGTAGACCCATCTGCATCAAATATCCCTGTAGAAAATGTTGAATGGTTAAACGTAAGTGATTTGCGTGAAAGTCTGGTCTAGGTTTTAGAGTCAAGGAATTTTTCTGCATAACCCCCCCCGTTGGTCTTGTTTTGGGTTAAAACCCGTCCTACGTCTTCGTAGCATCTCCTAGGGGGTATTCAAAACCCGTTCACCTAAACAATGTTCTTCGTATGCAGATAGACCCTAAGAATTTTTTTAGAAGCTTTTTACTCCCTAGCGTCATTTTTTAACTGTTGATTATAGGTAATATAACCGTAATTATTTCGTCAGTATCAACTGGCGGTTTTTTTCTTTTTGGTGATTTCATATTTTGATCGTAACAGGACTAATGCAATAAACGAAATAGACGAGTGTGGTTAGAATTAGTGATATAAAAATCATGACGACTAGTGGTTATGCCCAGGATGATAGTGGGCACGCCTTAATAGCTGGGCGTTAACGGCTACAACTACTGTTGAAAATGACATCAAAACGGCTCCAACAGCTGGTGATAACAATATGCCTGAACCATATAGCACTCCTGCGGCAAGTGGTATAGCGACCACGTTGTAGCCTGTAGCCCAAACCAGATTTTGTATCATCTTACGATATGTCGCCTTAGATAAGTGAATAATCCTCAGTACATCTCGTGGGTCACTCTTAACCAAGATAATGTCGGCTGACTTGATCGCAACATCAGTCCCAGCTCCAATAGCCAAACCAATATCTGCTGTTGTGAGTGCTGGTGCATCATTGATACCGTCACCTACGAAAGCTACCTTGCTACCGTTCTTCTGTAGTTCCTTGACCTTAATGGCTTTGTCCTCTGGTCGCACTTCTGCAAAATACACGTCTAAGCCAAGCTGTTTTGCTACATAGTCAGCAACATCTTGACTGTCACCTGTGACCATAGCAGTCTTTATGCCCTCAGCTTTTAGTGCGGCAATCGTTTGCTTCGATTGTTCACGAATAACATCAGCAAGTGCGATTGCACCAATAACATCTTTACCGTCCTTAATGAGGTAAACTTCAGTCTTCCCGACTTTCGCAGCTTGCTTGGAATACTGTTCAATATCAGCAGGTATTTTAAGCTTGTTTTCTTTGATATAACGATAACTTGCGGCAATGAAAGTGTCTTTGCCATGCAGCTTACCTTTAACACCAAGTCCAGGCAGAGCTGAAAACCCTTCAACTTTGTCCAAATGAACATGACGCTTTTCAGCTTCATTCACTATTCCTCTACCAACAATATGTTCGCTATTTTGTTCGAGGCTCGCCGTTAGATGTAGTATGTCTTCTTCGGCATAGCCTTTCGTTGCCCAAATATCCGTTACACCGTGTTCGCCTTTAGTCAGTGTGCCAGTCTTATCAAAAAGCACCCAGTCAATTTTACGAGCAGATTCTAAAGCTAAACGCTTACGAACTAACAGACCATTCTTAGCAGACAACGCAGTAGATATTGAAACGACTAGCGGTATCGCCAAACCTAGAGCGTGAGGACATGCGATTATAAGAACTGTTACTGATCGCTCTAAGGCAAATGTCGCATCTTTAGTAACGATCCAATAAATAAACGTAAGAATGCTCGTAACGATGGCAATAATCGTTAGTGCGAACGCTGCTTTATCTGCCAATACCTGTACGTTAGACTTGGAACTTTGAGCCTCAGCAACTAAACGCATTATGCCCGCTAGTGCCGTGTCTTCACCCAGCTTCGTGACTTCTACTGTAAGCGAACCATCTTGATTGATAGTACCAGCCACCACTTCATCACCAACAACTTTGCTTGTTGGTTTGCTTTCGCCTGTAATCGCTGCTTCATTTACCGATGAACTGCCCTCTGTGATTTCTCCATCAACAGGAATACTTGAGCCAGGGCGTATCAATACTAAGTCACCAACCTTTAGCTCACTGACCAAGACTTGCTTTGGCTTACCATTTACTAGCTTCTCAGCTTTATCAGGTAGTAGTTGCGATATTGCATTAAGGGCACTTTCGGCTTTGGCAACCGATGCCATTTCAAGCCAATGCCCAAGTAACATAATGGTTACTAGGGTTGCTAGTTCCCAAAAGAAACCATCACCCTCAATAAAGAATTGTGTCGCTACGCTATACGCATAAGCCGTGATGATTGCTAGGCTGATAAGCGTCATCATACCTGGCAACTTGGCTCTTAACTCTCCTAACGCACCTTTAATGAATACCAACCCACCATAGAAGAAAATGATAGTACTGAATACAAATGGCACGTATTCAGAGCCAGGAAAACTAGGCGGCGTAAAATTCAGCCAGTGCTGTATCATCTCGGAATAGACAAGAACAGGGATAGTCAGGAGCAATGAGAGCCAGAACTTATCTTTGAACATCGCTACCGAATGACCAGCGTGCTTGTCGTGCTCCTGGTGCTCATTTTTAACGTGATGGTGTTCGTGGTGTGAGTGATCCATAATTTAATCTCCGCACGTGCTTTCGTGTAATGGCACGAGGTTATCAAAGCGTGCCTGTATTTCTTCTTTAGTAGGCTCTTTTTCTTGTACAAATATGGCTACATTGCCAACCAAGTTATTTATGCGGGTTAATTCTTCCTCTGATTTTTCCGATGGATGCTCGTCAATCACACCACCGTGAGCAGAGGCTTTTGGAAAAAGCCAGTCCAAAACATTAGCAGATGACACTTCTTCGCTGTGTCCAATATTGCTTTTCTTATCAAAGAACGTCTCAAGATCCTGTTTCAAAAAGTCATTCCAATCTTTTTGCTGATAGTCATTCTTATCGCCAACATATACGTAGAAGTTAGCATTATCGGGTACGGCTGGTAATACCTTACCGTATACTTGTACTGAGCTAGGCATAATACCAACGTCGTACCGTCGTCCAAGCAAGTCGTCGTCACCGCCAATGTAGTTCCAGCCAAAGTTACCGTTGCACAGATAGACTAAGTAAATACCCCCTACCGCGTCATTGTGACGAGCGTAGTATCAACGCACCCGTATTTGACGCACTGGTGTGGCGTGAGATCAAAACATTACTTCTAGACCCTCAGCTAGTCATTCAACAAGCTCAACGATGGCAGAAGTCCTCTTCCCCACTAGAAGCCCAGCTAAAAAGTCTTAAGAAGCGACTCAAGGGCTTAGATGACGAGGAGCGTCGCTACACCAAAGCCTACGGGCAAGGCGTAATGTCAGAGCGACTTTACAAAGACAATTTCCACGAAACCAATACCAAACGGGCTGAGATAGTTTCTGAAGTCTCAGCAATTGAAGCAGAACTCGCTAACAAACCTGTTATTCCAGTAGAACAACTGATTGACGGCGTGGTAAAATTAGTACAAAGTCTAGATTTTGCGGATAAGAAATCCATCATCAGGAAACTAGTCACCAAAATAGAAGCAACTAACCAGGAGATTACAATATGGGGAAGAATCCCAATTCCAGCTACAGAAAAGGTTGGGTACTATGCTAACGATAGCAACGGATACTTTACAAAACAACTACTTGAAAGCAACTTTTCAAGCCAGTTGTCAACTGATCTATCAAAAGACCGAAAGGTTGGTTTAAATGTTATCAATAGGAATCGTCGGCCTGCCAAATGTCGGCAAATCAACCCTCTTCAACGTCCTGACACGGGCGGATATTTTGGCAGCCAACTACCCATTCGCGACAATCGAACCGAACACTGGGATTGTTCCCGTACCGGACGATCGCTTGGATGTACTCCAAAAAATGTATTCAGCCGAAAAGATCATCCCCGCTACTGTCACCTTTGTTGATATCGCCGGTTTGGTCGCAGGCGCCAGCAAGGGCGAAGGACTTGGCAATAAATTCCTCGACAACATCCGCAAGACCGATGCCATCGTTCACGTCGTCCGTGCGTTCGAAAACGACGACATTCTCCGCCACGACGAAGCTCCTGTTGACCCGAAATCAGATATTGAAATTATCAATACAGAATTAATCCTCGCCGATCTGCAAACTATCGAAAAGCACCTACCCAAACTGCAAAAGGAATCAAAAGCCAAGCCAGCACTTCGAGACACGATGACCTACCTCGAGTCATTGCAACGACACTTGTCTGAAGGCACGCCCCTTTCTGCCCTACCTTCACTTGATGAGGAGAAGATCAGTGACCTCCACCTGCTCACCGCCAAGTCTGTCATCTATGCGTTTAACGTCGATGAAAATACGCTGACCGATGACAGCAAGAAGGCTGAACTCACCAACCTCGTAGCCCCCGCAAAAAGTTTGTTCGTTTGCGCCAAGCTAGAGGAAGAGATAAAGGACCTGACAACCGTCGAAGCGCAGGAACTACTAGCAAGCTATGGTGTTGAAGAAACTGGTTTGCAGCAATTGATTCATAACGCCTACACCACTCTAGGACTCCAGAGTTACCTCACCGCCGGACCAAAAGAAGTGCGTGCCTGGACAATTCACCAAGGCTTCACGGCACCGCAAGCTGCTGGCGTGATTCACACTGATTTTGAACGTGGCTTTATCGCCGCGCAAATTGTAGATTATGATGATCTGATAGCTGCTGGTAGTGAGCAAGCAGCAAAGGCTGCCGGCAAAGTTCGTACCGAGGGCAAGACCTACGTCATGCAACCTGGCGATATCGTTGAATTCCGCTTTAATGTTTAGTTGAACAAATTATTTCTACGCAATGAAAACGCCCCGACAAATTTTGTCGGGGCGCCTGCTTGCTAGGCAGGATTCAGGTCGGCATCAAACACCGACAGTGGATGTGAGATAGGCAACAAATATGCGATTCTGGAATGAGTTTTTTCCATTCTCCAGGTTGCATGTTATTACCAGTAGCCGGTTCGGATCGTTATTCGCGAGCCGTTCCTTTGTTGGCAGGTCGACCTTCTTCTCCAGAAGCACCTCTCTGATCGTATATATCAGTTTTTTATCGCCTGGCATCGTCAAGATGACAATTGATTTATCACTGAGGTCTCGTTCATTGAGTTGCATCAAGGGGTTGAATACCTTAGGGGAATCTTCGAGCGCATGCCCACCCATAATGGCAGTCCCTTGTCCGGTACCTGGTAGTGTCGACACCTTCTCACGGAGAAACATACCTGGATTGTCACCTGGACGCACCGCACCATTCACTTCAAGAAGCAGATTCGAATCTACTGGTACATTATCGACCAATATCCCCGCATGCGTCTGAATAGTCACCCGTAGTGGAATCGCTTGCGGTACCACTACGGGCTCTGGCGGTGCCGGTGGCACAATGCTCGGAGGGGCCAACGATGTCGTTGGTTCCGACTGAGCAGATGACGGCGATGCCGCCGGACGGTCCCAATGCAGGGCCCGTCCGGCGAACATCGATCCTCCCACGAGGACGACCGTTACAAGGATCAGGTTGACGAAACCTCGTTTCGTCATGGTTACTACCTGATACCAAGGTGCCGGAGAATCCAATCGCGGTTGTAGATGGCGCCAACGGCTGCAGCACCTACGACCACGAGACCCAACACCCACAAGACATAGTCTTGCTGTAGCGGACCCGGAGCGGCAGCCGTCACAACATCCTGTTTCGGGTCTTCACCCGTCAAGAATTGTGGCAAACCACCGGTCAGTTGCCTTTCGAACACGTAGTCGCCTTTCCACCCATCAACAATGAAGACGGGGCGGATCTGCGGCTGCGGATAGCCGGGCATATATACAGGCTGGTTCTGATATTGGCCGTACATGTATGCTCCACCCGCATATACACATCCACAGCCACTCGGCTGCGAATAATACGGTGTGCTCCACTGTCCGTAACCCGCCGCCGTGAAATACAACGGCTGAGCCAGAACTGGCGGCGGGATATACCCACAACCAGCCCCACCGACAGAGAACATACCACCCGCAGAGAACCTTGCCCCAAAGCCGAATGCACCGAGAGCAACGTTTGCCGACCAGCCGAAGCTAGCCCCGGCACCACCGCACAGATTACCACCAATATATGCTGCCGAGTACGGATACACGGGCATCACCCGAACTTCGTTTGTCACAAAGTTCTGGAAATACATATTGACGATATTCACGGTGTTATTGACGACCATCGGTCGACCATTGGGACCTTTCCTAACGTCTACGTCGTCCCAATCTCGATCATGGTGATCACGATCTTCATTGTCATCATCGCCTTCATCATCTTCGTCGTCATGATCATTGTCATGATTGCCACGATCGTGATGATCTCGGTCTTCATTGTCGTGATCACGATCCTTGTCGTCGTGATCACGCCAGTAGTGCTCTACCTTGTCGTAGTCCCGGTCGGGATCAAGCGGCCGCGGAGGAACCTGATGATCTTCATCATCTTCGTCGTTATCATTATGATCACGATCTCCTCGAGAACGTTTGTCCCAGTCCTCCGGTAGATCACGAGGATCGAACATCTCTCCTTCTTCGATCTCACCCTTGTCCAGTTTTGCCTGGACCTCAGGTGCAACCTCAGTCGGTTCATCCTCTACCTCGCGAACTTCCCGCGCCTTAAACACAGGCCTTTCCTGAACTACGGCAGAATCCTCGACAACTGTCGGCACCTCGTCTGCATCCGGAATTGGAATATCCGTTGCCGGAACAGGCGGAACCACCACTTCCGACGAAGTGTCTGAACTTGGTTGTTCAGTGACTTCCTCGGACTCTTGTGATGACACGTCGGTTGGGGCCACCGTGGATTCCACGGTATTCTTCGGCGTCTCCGCAACTTGAGTATGCTCAGTTATCTGCGGGGATTGAACCGATGACTCGACAACGGCCACGCTCGGCTTTGTCGGCTCCGGAAGCGATACCGGCCCTGCAGTATCTGATTGCTGCTCATGAACAATTTCGGGTACTGGCGGTGCTACCACCACTGGGTCTTGTCTTACTTCTGTTGTCGTTGCAGAGCGATCCGGTTCTGTGACAGGCACCACCACCTCTTCCACCGCGGGGGTAGAAATAGGCTGCTGAACAACTTCGGGAGCTGGCTCAACAACTGGCGGAACATCCACGGGCGACGGCGGAACAACTACCGGGGGCGGCACTTGTTCAACTGGCACTGGTGGCTGAACCACTGGCGGAAGTACCGGAGGCACCACCTCGACCGCAGGAGGGATATAGCCTGGTTCAGGTAAACTTCCTGAATCATCGACTATGACCACTGAGTCAACCGGTGGAGGCACTGGTACCGTAGATGCGTCAACAGAGGGATCAGCAAAAGCCAATCCCGCCGAAGGCATCGTGATGCTGACAGCGAGCCCAATCGCCGCACAGCTGCGAATGAGTGACTTTATCACTCTAATCACCTCGATCCTATCTCATCATGGTAAGGAGCGAGCAGCTAAAAAGAAGCTACTATATCCTTGCCTCCACCTTGGAGGTAACTTGATTATAGGTATTTTTTTCCTTTTAGATTATGAAATATTTAACAGATAAAATCGTTCACGGTTGCCCTTGCTCCCGGCAACCTCACTGTCTCGCTTACCTGCAATCACAAAATACTGCTTGGCCCAGACCTCAAAGTCATGGAGAATCTGCCGTCGTACAGAGTCGTTCTTAATAACTCCTTTGTTCACCTGCTCGCGGCCGGCCTCGAATTGAGGCTTTACCATAGCTACTACGAGTGCTTTCGGCGCTATACGTATAACCGACGGTAAAATCTCTCGGAGACCGATGAAACTCACATCAATGACGACAATACTGATCTTCTCCTCAGTACTAAAATCACGAATATCAGTCTTTTCATGCAACTCAATCCTCTCATCGGAGCGTAAACTTGGATGCAACTGATCGGTTCCTACATCGACGGCAACCACCTTTTTGGCACCATGCTGCAATGCATAGTCGGTGAATCCGCCCGTACTACTACCAACGTCAAGTACGATTGAATTCTCAAACCGCACACCTAGAAGATTAGCGACGCTCGCAAGTTTCAGTCCTGCCCTGCTAACATATTGTTCCGTGGCTGTTAGTTTAACCTCAGCGTCTTCAGGAATAAATTGCCCTGCCTTGGTAACAACACGACCATTAACCGTAACTTTACCGAGTCGAATCCAGCTATCTGCTTGAGACCTGCTGATCGCAAGGCCCTTTTCAACGATCAGTATGTCCAGGCGTTTCTTCATTTGTAGTACCTAATTCATATTCAGCAGCAACATACCATGATTCAGGGCGACCTGTAGGTTTTGCTATCTGAGCTAGGAATAATTTCTTTATTCGATGCCTTTTATACTTTGCAGGCGCATCAATTGGCTGCGTCTCATTACTCGGCTCTTCGATAGGGTGAACTTTCACGTGTGGTGCTCGACGCAAGACTGGAATCAGGCGGTTACGAACAACATACAAAACCTTGCTGCCAGTTTTTCTGACTTGTTGCTGTTGTTCGTCGATACCTTCACTCGTCTCAATATCAAAGGGTTCAGCCCCTTCTAGTTGCTCGCCGATGGTTTTGGTAATCTCGCTAGTATGCAACCGTGGGTGCGAGAACTCGGGTGTGATTGGAATATGGTAATCAGGAAGATCGGCGCCGTACGCATCGCCAACATTCATCTCCTCGAGACTAGCAATGACGATTGAATTTGTGTCCTCAAATGTATGTTGAGGGTCATCCTCTTCAATTGCAGCCTGAGTGGCAGTAATTTCTTCTGGCCGTTTCTTCCTGAAAAAAACCATTTACTTCTTTCGCTCGCGATATTCGCCGGTGCTTGTATCAACAGACACGATGTCACCAACCTTTATAAACGCAGGAACCTTAATCACTAGCCCAGTTTCAAGTGTTGCGTCTTTGAGGACACTACTTGTTGTATCGCCCTTAACAACGTCTTCGGCGTACGTGACTTCAAGAAATAGATTCTTTGGAAGCTCCACGTTGATCACGCGGTCATCAAAGAATTGCAAACTTAATTCATCACCTTCTTTCAGATACGATGCAGCTGAATCAACAGTGTCTGGGCCTAGCTGGAACTGTTCAAAACTAGTTGGATCCATAAAGTGGAAATCCGTTCCGTCCGAGTACAAATATTGTACGGTTTTGGTCGATACTTCTGCTCGTTCGATTTTGTCCTGCCCCTTGAAAGTTTTTGGGATCAGGCTACCATCAATCAAGTTTTTCAACTTAACGTTAACAATACTGCCGCCACGTCCCATGACTTTCTGGGAATACTCAACGACACGGTACGGTTTGCCATCAATCTGGCAAACAGTACCCTTTTTCAGGTCTGTAGGTTGATACATGATAGACCTCCTAGTTGTTAGCTACGAATGGTAGTAGTGCCAAGTGGCGAGCGCGCTTGATAGCAACCGCTAGCTGTCGCTGCTGTTTCGCAGAAAGACCAGTCTTGCTGATTGGTTCGATTTGACCGTACATATTAATGAAATGTAGTAGTGTCTTTGCGTCTTTGTAGTCAAAGTACGCTGGGGTATCTTTTTTGAATCGTTTGAGTGCCATAAAATTTTCTCTCCTAGAATGGAATTTCACTTAAGTCGATTGGTTTGTCATCGATATCTTCGATCACAACGTCATCTGATTTCTTCTTGTCGGTTGATGATGCTGCAGGAGCAGAATTGCTACCATTGCTATTGTTGTCGCCATTTGGACCATCGAGGAAGGTTACATCACCTGCAACGACCTCAACTTTACTGCGCTTTTTGCCGGTTTCTTTGTCATCCCAGCTATCCTGACGCAAACGTCCCTGTACAAGTACGCGGCGACCTTTAGAAAGGTACTGCGCAACGAGTTCACCAGTTTTTTCCCATGCAGTTACATCGAAAAAGTCTGCCGTGTCGTCTTGACCGCCACGGTCAACAGCAAGGCTAAAGCTTGTTACTGTTTTTCCGCTAGCAGTACTGCGTGTTTCAGGATCGCGTGTAAGGCGGCCCATTAAAATAACTTGATTTATACCCCGTGCCATTCCTATTCTCCCTTTACTTCTTCAGTTGCTTCAGTCTCTGTTGACTCAGATGCAGATGCTGCACGCTTTTTGTCTTCAGCGAGAAGGGCGCGGCCCTTTTCATCTACTGTTACCAAGAGGTAACGTAGTACTTCGTCAGTAATGTTCAGCGTGTTGCTGATCTTTAGTGGCGCATCGGCTGGAAGCTTCACGTCCATGTACACGTACACGGCAAAGTCTTCTTTATTGATACGGTATGCAAGTTTCTTCTTGCCCCAGTTGTCTTCACTGATGATTTCACCACCAGCAGTTTTGATGATGTCGCGCACCTTGTTTAGTGGCGCATCTAGATCCACCTCTAAGTCAGGGTGAATCAGAACAGTTAGTTCGTATTCTTTCACAGATTTCCTCCTCTGGAATCCATTTGGATGCTTATGTCGATGCATAAGCCGAGTTGATAACTCACTAATTATACCCTATACCCCTGTAAAAAGCCAGCCCCTTGGCGTAGACAAGTGGTTTGGTGTAGGATATGCGTATGGTACCGGACAAACTACCAGAATCACATAAAGAGCCGACTGCAGAAATGAGGCGCGCTCGTGCCCTGAGAAGTGTCCAGACAAATCTTATAGCAGCCGTTAATCGCCTCGATGCATTCCTGAGGGACAAAGCACCCGAAGAGGTATTGCGTCGTGTCCACACCGCAAAAACAGAAGTCAGAAATGATGCTGATGATCCGGAGATTGTTACCTATTACTCACTCTGGACCGACTTTAGCGATATGCGACTCACTCAGTCAGGTCAATTACTCCGCAGCAACTACTATGATGAGAAATATAGCGATGTTCGTAAATACGGCGTCGACCAATCAAAAATCGTTGGTCTCTACGAACTCCGATCTGAGAGCAAATACAAGACAGCCCATCTTCTCTCACTTGCGAATCAATTAGAACGATTTCTTAGACCCCAAGACGAACTAAACGCCTAACTCGTGATATACTTATGCAGTTAGGTCAAAGGAGCTCAGGCTCGCTTTTACCCCCTCTCGATAATACAAACCCTACACAAAAGGAGCTATTTGCTATGCAAAAAGAACACTTATGGGCGGTTGGTCGAGAAAAGGTACTCGCCGCGCCCCAACTATACGTCGATGTCGACGTAGAAGCAGACGGTATCGCCGGCTTTGGATCAATGGTCGCCCTGGGCGCCCAATCACCAACCGGAGAAAGTTTCTACAGCGAGATCAGACCTTACTCAAAAAAATTTCTATCGGGTCATCGTGACTTCTGCAATGAACACGGTCTGCAGTATGAACGATTAATGGACGAAGCACCGCTCGTGGAGATTGTCATGGAACGGTATCGAGCTTGGTTAGAATCAATCACGCAAAAAACTGGTAAAAAAGCCGTCTTCACTGCGTTCAATGCCGCTTTTGATTGGGCGCATGTCGACTACGCATTTGCCAAAAGCCGTCTCGACAACTTGCACGGTATTGCGCCGTTCGATCTCAAGACACTCGCCATGCCAATCGTTGGGTGGAACTGGGACCATACCAAAAAGAGTAAGCTACCTCCCGAGATCCTCCCTGATGGCGACTTCACTCATCATGCACTCGAGGATGCACAGTACCAACAGAAAATTCACTTTGGTCTCGCTGCCCTGCTCGGCGAACGATACGACCACATACATAATTCCTA
>Ga0209174_10001105_pt1 | contig 19389 bp, 16 predicted proteins | sample JI91814BDNA_FD_187505 | JGI IMG/M metagenome (GOLD analysis project Ga0209174, IMG submission 187505) | Wastewater effluent complex algal communities from Wisconsin, to seasonally profile nutrient transformation and Carbon sequestration -... | ecosystem: Engineered > WWTP > Effluent > Algae...
AATAAAATATTCCTCCATCCGAAGCTGTTAGTGAAGCATTTGTTCCTCCTCGAGTCAATGGTAGCTGTCCAGTCCAACCAGCAGTTATAGTAGTTGGTTGTAACAAAGCTGTCGAAGGTGTTCCTGATAAAGTTAAGGTAACATTTGTGTCATCTACCTTTGTTAATGCCGAAGGTGTTGGTAATTGTGAAGTAGTAGCTAAAGTACCTGAAGTAGGTAAGGTTACATTCGTCGTATTTGTTGATGTCAACGTCGTTGAAAATGCTCCAGAAGTAATAAAATTTCCTGCTAAAGTAATGGTATTTGCTCCATTATTCACACCAGTTCCTCCATATACTGAACTAATAATATTTCCATTCCATGTTCCAGATGTAACCGTTCCTAATGTAGTTATTGAAGTTTGACCATCATATGAAGCAGATATATCTATTACAGGAGTAGTACCTCCCGTAGAAGTAATTCTATTTGTTGTACCGGAAACACTTGAAACAAGTCCTGTTGTACTAATAGTTATTGTTCCTGCACCATTTGTAATTGAAATACCTGTGCCTTGTGTTAGTGTAGCTGTCACGGGAGTTGCTCCAGAAGAGCCAATAATCAACTGTCCATTTGTCATTGAACTTGAAAATGTTGGTGCTCCAGTACTTGATGTAACTAGTACGGCACTATTTGCACTAGCAAGTCCAGATAAATTATTTGCACTTGAAATATAGAATAGTTGATTAATTGTAGCTGTAGAACCAATTGTAACAGAATCATTTGTTACGAAATTTCCACCAACAGTTATTGTTCTTCCTGTATTTGCAACACCAGTTCCACCATATTGACCAGTAATTACATTTCCATTCCAAGTACCTGTAGCAACTGTGCCTAATGTAGTAATTGAAGTCTGACCAACATATGAAGCAGATATATCTATAACGGGAGTTGTTCCACCTGTAGAAGTAATTCTATTCGTTGTACCACTAACACTTGTTACAGCACCTATATTTGGATCAATCCAAGTTAAAACACCGGAACCATCTGTAGACAATATCTGTCCAGATAAACCATCATCAATAGGAAAAGTTAAAACATAACTTGATGCAAGAGTAGGTGCTTGAAGTGTAATAGTATTTGTACCAACACCAGGATCTTCTATAATTAGGCTTGTTGCTGTTCGAAGAGCTCCACTTGTAGTTAAAGATGTTCCAGAAGCAACACCTATATTAGGTGTAACTAGACTTGCATTTGTTATAGTTGGTCCTGTATTCATAACAAATGTTGAACCCGTTCCAGTTTGAGAAGCAACAGATGTAACAGTTCCCGTACTCGTAATCGGACCAGTCAGTGTTATATTATGAATATGATCAGCTCTTGCAAATGAAGTAGAAGAACCTTCAGTATTCGTTGAACCAATAGATACAGGAACATCAGTCGAAAAAGTGTGAATATGATCAGCTCTTGCAAAATTTGTAGAAGTTCCAGTTTGTACAGCAACAGCTATTGTTTGATTTGAAGGAACACCAGAAGCAATTGCATGAGTATGACTTGCTCTTGCAAAATTATTTCCTGCACCCGTCGTACTTGTACTATTCGCGTTTAGTCCAACAGCAGAAGCAGTTGCTATATTATGAACATGATCAGCTCTTGAAAAAGCAGTTGAATTTCCTATTGCATTTGCTTGATCTGGTATTATAGTAATGGGTACATCTGAAGATATTGCATGTGTATGATCAGATCTTGCTAACGAAGTAGCTGAACCTTCAGCATTTGTAGTTGTCGTCAATAATGTAGTTATAGGAGCAGCTGTAGAAACATCATGTTTATGATCATATCGTGATACTTCAGCAGATACACCAGCAGATGCTGTAGCTTTTGTTACATTTAGAGGTGCTATATCACTTGGAGTAGTATTTGTAGCTCCAGTTTGAATTGTATCTAATTTAGCTTTATCCGTTCCGGTCATAAATCCAGATGCACCAGAAGCAATAACATTTGCATGAAGTGAACCACCTGCTAAATTTCCATGAAAATGAACATGATCAGCTCTTGGAATTTCGTTACTTATTCCTAAACTTGCAGCTGTTCCTGAAATATCTTGAATTGCAGATGCTAAAATTGGAGTAGGAACAGGATCACTTGCATTTAATCCATGTCTTGAACCATGTAAAGCTATATCAATCGAATTTATTAATCCAACATCAATAATGTCATTTGTATTCATATCCAAATCACCAGTCATACCAGGAGCTCCTCCGTTTTCAAGTAGATATTGAGGATGATCATTTGCAGCGAGACCCGTTAAATCACCATGATTTGTAACTGTTCCAGTAACCGAAGAACTTGCAAATCCAATTCTTGGTCTTTCATCAATAATTGTTACTATAGATGTATTTCCTTGTTGAACAACTATACTTGCAATATTTACAAATGCATCATTTACAAAAGAAGGAGAAATAGGCAAACCAGCAGCTTCTGCAGCTCCTGATGTTGAATATTCTGCTTGCGCATATATCAATGCATAACTTTCAGATGGTCCACCAAGCATTACGATTAGATGTTTTGTATAATAACCAGCAGTTACAGCTGCTAAAGTTCCAGAACCATCGTCATAAAAGGCATTTGGAACAGTTGTTGTTGTGCCATCAGAAGTATATGGATTTGATACAGGAAAACTTCTATAATACTTCGTAAAAGTAACAGGATTTTGGCCACCAGGTAGAAAGTTTATAGTTGAGTAATAATAAGAACCTTGTGTGACTTGAAATGTTAAAGATGCAGGAATTGCTGTTGTTGTACAACCAGAATCAAATATAGGTCCAATAGCATTTCTTAACATATTTGAAGAATAATTTGTCCAATTATTTGCAATTAAACGAGTATTTTGAATATATATAATATCAGTATTATCTGTGGATACTTGACCAAGAATAATATTTTCAACATTATTTGGATAACTTGCAGAATAAGAAAGAACTGTGTTACTATTAATGAATATATAAACATTTGAAGAAGCTGGAACAATTAAAGAATTTGTTGTCCATATTAATTGTTTAACAATATTACTTACTGTAACATATCCAGTTCCAGAAGACACTTCAATTTCAAGAATATTTGAATGAGATATTATTCCACCAGCATTAATTCCCATTGTTGGATCTTTTGTGATTAAATCTGATATATCTGTTATATTAGTATATTCATCTGGTGAATAATACATGGGTCCTGTCATAATTGTTCCAGTATTCACATCATCTATTACAAAAATACTAATAGGTGGAGAATTATTTATAATTATTTTATTTTTATCAGCTGTTACATTTAAAGAACCAGATACTGTAGGATGTTGAATATTTATATCAGTTGTATTAAATTTAAAATCAACACTATTTAAAACTAAATCTGGAGACACTCCATTATTTGGAACAGATATACCAGTTGCAAATCCCGCTATTGATGAAGCTGTCATATGTAATCTTGCACCATTGTCTGCATAACCACCAACGGTATTTGCTTCAACAATTTCTGATTCTATAACTAAAGAATTTGTATAAATTCTACAATTTTGACCAGATGTATATAATACATAATCAGGGAATGGACTTATAAATTGATTTGAAGTTGATGCATTTATATTTATATGTGCTTCAACAAGTGTATCATTATTTGTAGCTTTAAATCCTGTATTAAATTGATAAGTACCAATAACACAATTAAATACAATTATATTCACATGTGTCCCACCAGAACCATCAGCCCAACACAATATGTCATTTTCACCAAATGTAATATCATTAACATTAAAAAATGTTGTACTTGTACCCGATGCTGTTGAACAATAAATAGCAGCATAACCAGTTCCTGCACCAGTTATAATACATGAATCTATTTCTGAATCTTCAGTTGCGTATACTACATGATGATTTGGAGAATCACTTTGAATAATTGTTGAAATACCAGATCCTTGAACAGTTACATATGGCTTCATATGTATTGCTGATTCTACATAAGTTCCTGGTCCAACTTGAATAATATATCTTTTATTTGTTGAATTATCTGTTATTGATGCAATTGCACTTACAATTGATGTAAAATCACCACCTGTTTTATAAACTGTTATAATTTGAGAATTTTTATTATTGATAAAAAAAGAACAATTGTCAGGAATAGAAACTTTTGTATAATCAACGTAACAATCCCAAAATCCTTGTGTATTTGCACTTTCAATTAGTATAATTTTATCACCAATTTCATCAAATAATAATGAATTTATATATATTTTATTAATATCAGGTGATCCAGATGGAACATGTAATATAGTATTATATCCTCTGATAGATGAAGATGTAACACGAACAATTGAACCATTATTAACATAAAAAACAGTTGGTAAAGGAGAAACTAATGAAGTAGTTCCAATTCTTGCAACTAAATTTTGTACCGTTACAACAATATTTGGACCATCGATATAATAGACATAATTTAATGGTTGTAAAGCTGTTAAATTTGATTGAACTATTAAAGAAGTTAAAATTCTTGTCTGTTGATTTCCAGGATTACTATTTGCTAAAAATATTTTATCACAAGTACCAACAAATGTACATCTATCTACATAAATCAATGTAACTGCTGTATTGTTTCCAATTGTTTCAATATGAACATTATTATTTGAAAATCCACAATCTCGAACCAACAATATATTTCCAACTGTTCCAGACATTGTAATTGCTCGTCCACCAACACCACTTGCTCCTGTAATATGTACATCTTTAATACATGAACTATCAGCACCAACAAAAACTGTATTTGTAGGAGATGATGCCATTACATATGTTGCGTCTGAATTTTGACCCTGTATTAAAATACCAGGAGATAATGTTATAGTATCTTCAACAAATATTCCAGGACTAATACTTACAACATATGGATTTAATGCTGAAGAATCAAGAATAGAATCAACTGCTGCTTTTATTGAAGTAAAATCACCACCTTTTTTTGCAACATATACGGTATTTGATAAACGATTAACAATATAGAAAGGAGAACCTAATATTATATAATGATTTGAACTTGGAGAATTTCCAAAAAAATAACCAGTTGTACCGGTATTTTCAATTGAAAAATTTAAAGGTGTATTATTAAATGTAACACCATCCATTTCTAAAGATTGACCAGCACCAATATTTTTTGACACAACTCCAACACCTAGAAAATCTTTTAAAAGAACAGCATTCATAATAATATTTGATCCATTTTGTAAAGATACACCAGTCATTCCTGTCCCTCCATATAATATACATCCTGTAATCTGAACGGTTGCTCCTGTACCATCAACATTAATAGCTGTTTTTGTAGTTGAAGTTGATGGAAATGTAAAAAAATCTTCAAGAACAGAAAGTGCACTAAATCCATTGTCTGAATAAGTGTTAATAGCATATGTATAGTCACCATTAATATCTGTATATTCTACATATAATATACAATCAACTGTGTTTGCATAATGATAAATTCCAATATCAAAATCATAAATAGATATTTTATGCAATTGTGTATAATCGCCAGAATCTGTACAATTAATAGCAGCATATCCTGTACCTGGTCCGCCATTTGTTGACCCAGGTATTCCTTGAATTGTTAAAAATGAAATTTCATTTAATGATCCCAACAAAAACATATTTTGATTTGGTACATTTGGACTTACAACTGTTGTATTTATAGATGAACCTTTAATTGATACATAAGCTGGAATAACAATCTCATCTTCATAATAAACTCCAGGACCAACTGTTACAATATATGGTGTTGCAGCAGATGCATCTGTTATTGAATCAACTGCTTGTTTAATTGAAGTAAAATCAGCATCTCCTGTTTGTGAAACAGTTATATTTTTTTTGTCGGCATCTGTAATATAAAATGGTGCTTCTAGAGGAATTGTAACAAGTGTTTGTAATACATCTCCATTCCAATATCCAATAGTTGAATTATTTTCGATAAGAATATAATTTGAAACTATATTATTTGCAATTATTCCTTCAATATATATCATTGGAGGATTTGGAGAACCTGGTGGTACATAAAGAACAGTATCATATCCTTTTACAGTAGATGATGTAACTCTGAATTCTGCTCCATTGTCTACATAAAAAGCAGTTGGTAAAGGACTTGTTAATGATGATGTTCCTACTCGTGTAATTAAATTTTGACAAGTAATAATTATATTTTGACCAGATACATAATATACATATTGAACAGGTGTTAAACTTGTTAAATTTGTAAATTGTATTAATTCTGTTGTAAACCTAACACTTGGTTTTGGACTTAGTGCAACGTTATTTGTAATATCAAATACTTTTGTACAATTTCCTGTTACACTACATCTATCAACTGTCATAACTGTAGCAACTGAACTTGAATTACCATATACTTTTATATGAATATTATTATTTGCAAATCCACAATCACGAATCAACATACCAGCACCTGTTGTTCCTTCTAAACTCACACCAATACCACTTGTAGCACCAGATATAAAGAGGTCTTTTAATAATGCACCATCAGCACCTATAAATATAGTATCGGAAGCAGAACTTGGTGTAACTATAGTTGATCCAGTTACTGCTCCTAAAATAAATACACCTGTTTTCATTTGTATATTTGATTCTACATATATTCCTGGTCCAACATGAATTACATATGGATTTGAAGAGGAAGCATCTGTTATTGAAGCCAAAGCAGATGTAATTGAAGAATATTGTGAATTTTGAGTTCCAACATATACTATATGATAATTTGTATATTGAGCATTTGTTGCATCAGTTCCAGTTGTTGGATTTCCTAAATTTGAAATTATGCCAGAATTCATATTCAAAGAACTAGCAGAAGCAACACCAATATTTGGTGTTATCAAAGTAGGACTTGTATTCATAACAAATGTTGAACCAGTTCCAGTTTGAGAAGTAACAGATGTAGTAGTTCCAACACTAGAAATTGGACCTGTTAAATTTGCCGTATTTGCAGATGTGATTCTTCCCTTTGAATTTACGGTAATTCCTGCAAGACTATATGTTCCAGCAGATACACCTGTGTTTGATAAAGTTAATTCACCAGTATTATCCAAAGTTGCATCACCTGACATCGAAACAGCTGTTGCAACATTACTATTATTTCCAACAAATATTTTTCCAGAAGCTAATGACAACACAGAAAAATTAGTTGGATCAACAGGTGCATCACTAACTGTACAAATAGTACATTGTGATACATCAGATTGTACAACCATATAACTTTTTACAGATTGAGGATATATAACATCATAACTAACTCCTTTAAAAGTTATATCTGTACCTGGATATAAATTTATTGTATAGCTTGAATTATTATATATCATAAAAGTAACATTTTGACCTATATTTGCTGAAGAATTTTGGCCTATAAATGCATCAATTAGGTCAATAGCTGAAGGAAGAGTATCATTTGAGTTTGCAGTTGGAATTCTTTCAACAAAATGACCATTTGTATTTATTAATTGTGGTCCCGTATATACAATATTATTTCCAACAATCGGAGAGCTCGTCATTTTTTAATGTAAATATAATTATTGTAAATGTTTAATTGTAAATATACATTCATTTTGTGTGATTTGTGCAGCAGTATTAGTAATATTTTGAGCCCATTGAAGTTCAACAGTATCATTTTGATTTAAACTGATAATCCAAGTTTTTGTACAATTTGTTCGATTTATAGTTCCAGCCAGTCTTGGCATATTTGATTCAACTACAGAACCAACAACTTCTGTTGAACTATTTTTAAAAAGTCTTGCTTGAAAATTTCCTATATCAGAACCAATATTTCCATTTGAATTAAATTGAATTGTATAAGAAACTTCATAAACTCCTGTAAATAATACCTCGACAATTCCAGAATTATAATTATATGTATTTGAATTATGAACTTCAGTTAAATCAGTCAATGTTGTATAACTTGTTGTATCAGTAATATTTATTGAAGATGATGGTCCATAAGCATAAAATAGACCAATATTACTTGCGCTTGAAATTCTTCCCCTAGAATCAACTGTTATATTTGCAACAGGATAAGTTCCAGCTATAACTCCAGTATTTGATAATGTAAGTGCACCAGTATTTACTATAGTAGCATCATTTGACATACTAACAGCTGTGCCAATTCCAAGTGAATTTCCGACAATAATTTGATTATTGGGTAAAAGAATTCCAGAAGTTCCAGAACTGGACGAACCGACAAGATAAATACTTAAAGTATTTGAAGAAGTTTGAATAATAATAAATTGATTTGAACTATTTGGTAATACAGTACTATTCGAATTTGGAAAAAAAGTAATACCAGATCCAGGTTGAACAGACATTATAAAACTACTATTATTGTAAATAGCCATACTAAATGAATTATTATTGTTGTCATTGCTTTGAATTCCAAAATATGCAAGAATAATATTAGATGCTGTATCAAGCGTATATATTGTATCAGCAATAGGTGATTTAATAACTAGACTACTCGGACTTCCAATAATTTCGGATGCAGTTATAGACATTTATTATTAGCTTAAGAATATATATTAATACTAAAAAATGTCAGAAGAGTTTAAAAGAGAAGTTTTCGATGATCATGTAGAAAGTGGCTTAGGTCTATATGATGATTTAGATAAAGAATCATACGAATTAGCAGTTAAAAATGCAGAAAAGATTTTAGAACAAAGAAATGCATTTGATATCAACAAAAATTTAGAAAAAGATATAATCACTGTTCCTTATCAAAAATATTGTGTAGTATCGTGGGTTGGACCAACATTTAAAGCTAAAACTGATATATATGGATTTCGTATATTAGGTGCTTTTGCTACTTATAAGAATGCAGTTGATTATATTCATAAAATACACCAACTTGATCCAACATTTGATACAGGGGTTGTTGAGATGAATTTATGGACATTTTCATATCCAGACGGTAGAAATATGACAGAATCAGAAAGAGATGAGCAATTAAATTCGTTTATAATAAATCATAAAAGAGAGTTAGAGATTAATAGACAATTGTTTTTGATAAGAAAATCAAAGTTGCAAGAATCTAAAAAATCAAAAGAAATAGAATTAGAAAATAAAAAACCCGTCCCAATGGGAAAAACTACTGTAGAATTAGAAAAAGAACACAAAGAATGGGCAGAAAATATTATGCCATCTGAAAAGAAGGTAAATGTTGTAAATTCTGATGTTACTCTCGAAACACCATGTGTTAGAAAGGCAGAACAAAAATATGCAGTTATGTCTTTTGTTGGAAATACGGGAGCCAATAAACAAGTGATTATGTCCATAAAGGGAGTATTTCCAGATTTAGAAAGTGCAGAAAATTTTATAAAGAAATATATAGAATTTGATAATACATATGATATAATGCCATGTGAATTATATAAATGGTTACCATGTGATCCGGACATCCGTAAATTAAGACATGTATATAAGGAAGATAAGCTTAATGAACTTTTGGAAAATGACGAACTTCAAAAAGAAGAAGCTCTTCGATTTCATGTTGTTGAAGAAAATCAGGGAGAAGATTTGGGAGAACCATTAGTAAAAACCGAAAAAGGAGTATTTATGGAAAATCAAGAAGAAAACATTGAATCAATGGAAAATTTTGTAGAAAGTGGTGGGTATAGTGCTTTTAATGATATTCAAAAAGAAGAGGTTGTACCAAGTGATTTATTAGATAATATGGAAGATTTAATTTCAACATTTTCATTTAAGCCAAAATAATTACGTTTGAACAAATAAATAAAAAAAAGAAGAATATTAAATGAGTAATAGACAACCAGTATTATTTTACAGTAATAAGTGTGAACATTCAAGAAGATTAATTCAATTACTTCAACAAAATCCAGGATTTGCACGAACCATTATTGTTGTTGATATTTTACAAGAACGAAAACTTCCAGAATTTTTAAAAGAAGTTCCTACTATATTAGCACAAGGAAAATTATTTGTTGGACAAGAAACATTTACATGGGTTTCATTTATGCAAACTCAATTTGATAATTATAATCAAAAACAAGAAGCTGAAAAATCAACTACATTACCACAACAATCTATTCAAATGTCTCAATCAAATATATCTAATAAGGATGAATATGATCCAGCTGATGATTTTTGTTCAAAGAATGGTTTAGGATTTTGTGGTCTTAATGATAAAGAAAATTCAGAAGAAGGGCATATTAAAGTTACTTCAATGGCATCTTTTTCATTTATAGATGAAAAAAATAAATCAGGAGGTATTGATATGGCAATGGCTCATGATAAAGATATGGCATCTAAGCCAAAGAGTAAGGGAGTTGATTATGATGGATTTATGAAGCATCGAGAAATTATAGATAATGAAGTTAAAGCAGGTGGAATGCCAAAATATTAAAAAAAAAAATTCTAGAAAAAAAAGTTTAGTGGAATAAAATGGGTTGGACACATTATATTTCTATTGAGCCTATAAGTTTTGATTGTTTATATAAAGAAGCATTTTCTGAATTTTTAAAAAATTGTCTTATTGATGAAAGTATACTTAAAAATGTAATTAAAACAAATAAATATTATAGATTTCATATTGACACATATGGAGAAAATGATAAAATTAAATTACCAAATGGTAAATATTCAGTAAACAATGATGGATCATATTTTTTAAAAAGTAAGTTTTTAAAAAATAAGTCGTTTAAGCAAGCATTGATTAATTATTATAAATCAAATGGAATATTTATAAAAGGACCAGAAGAGTATATTAAGAGTGATGGTGAAAAAACAGGAAAATGGATTGTTGAATTGGTTCCAAGTTTTGTAAGGAAAAATGAGAGCTTTTAAAAAAAAATATATAAAAATGAATAAAATATTGATAATTGTAATAATACTACTCGTTGTAATATTAATATATTATTTTACTCAAAAACCAACTGAACATTTAGTAATTATTCGTCAAGAAGATATATATAATAAATTAAAACTTGAAAATAATCAAATGGCATACTATTTTCCAGAAGAATGTCCAAGTTATAAAGAAGGATTTTATATCAGAGACAATGAAACAGACAAGTATTATGTTCCAGAAAAAGATAAAATAATTATTGTCAACAAAAATAATACTTGGACTAAAGAACCAACTTTTAAATATTTATCAAAAGTAAATGAGTGATTTTAGAAACAAAAATGTATTTTCATTTGTTTTATCAGAAAAATTTTTAACGTTAACCGTTATTGGTTCAATTTTTACATTTGCATTTATATCAAGCTTAAAATGTGATATAATTGATCCATTTTTACAATTTTCGTTGTCAGAAGATTTTTTTGGCTATATGAATATTACTATTCGTGACGGTGAAGAAGTTATTCCACCACCTCGTAAAATTCAAGTTAAATTAGGAAATTTCTTTCGAGAATTAATCACATGGTTATTATTAATGAGCATTCTTTATGTTATTTCCAAATATACTCGATTTCCTGATCAACCCGAAGGAAATATAACTGGTGCTGCCATTCTATAATTATTTATATATTATAATAAATGACAGCTGTTTTACTAACAGATAGTTTTATTGAAACAGAATCATGTGATGGACCAAGATATACTGAAAAACAACCATCAAGAGAAACTGATGGAGTTATTATGACCAAATATATTCCAAATTTTGAATTACCTATTCGAAATTTGGAAAGTTGGTTGGGAACTATTGATGATAGTATGGATAGAATAGATCCTGTTCAAAAGAAAGTAATACTTGAGAAGTTTTGTTCTGAAAAAAAGCAGAGAAGTTTAACTGATTCAACAACTAAAGATAAATTAGATGAAATGTGGGCAGATCCATCAAATCAAAAGGATATGAAAGAATGGTTTGGTAATTATGACAACAATAATCCTAAAATGATTGGAATGTTGATATTTGTTATATTAATATGCTTGATTATTGGTTATATGGTCGCAAAAATATAAAATTCTTAAAGAATATAAATCAGTTATATAATATGAATATATACAAATATTTATTAGATAAATTAATACCTGTATATGTTCCTCATTCATTGATAAAAATAACAATTAATACAGATTTAACGATTGATAAATGTTTTTTAATACTTAAAAACTATTCTATTTATTCAGATAAAACTATAAATAAAGTTTTTAAATATCTAGTAGAACATGATATTATAGATAACGGTATGGCTAATTATTATAACGACCGTGTATATTATTATTCATTAAAATACAATAAACAAATCAAAGAAAATCCTTATATTTCACGATCTTTAAAAGCTTATTATATATGTAAATATAATAAAGAACATTTAATTCATGAAATTGACTTTACTGATATTATGTGTAATACATATGCATATATGGCAATAATATATTCAAATAATTTAGCATTAATGAAATATATAAATATAAATAATATATATTGGGATCAAGTCTTAATATATTTTTCTAAAAAAGGAAATTTGAATATGGTAAAATATTCGATATCAATGGGAGCAACTCGATATGAAAGAGCTTTAATGACATGTAAAAATATTGAAATATATGATTATTTAATATCATTTTTGGATACATTAAGTATTGGGACATGTGAATATATATGTGAATATAGTGATATAAATATTCTTCAAAAAATAGTTAATGACAAACAAATAGAAACTATTTGGAATGAAACAATAGGAAAATCATTATTTAGGGCTGTATGTAAAAGTGGAGACATAAATAAGGTCAAATTAATCATAACCAGTTATAATATACATTTTGAAGATGCTATTGATGGTTTTAATGCTGCTTGTTCAATAGGACAATTAGACATAATTCAATATCTAGTTAAAATATATAATTTTCGTATACCATTTCATATTACTAATTATATATATACTTATAAATTATATGAATATTATAATACACAAACAACTGATTCATTAGTTTATAAATATATAAACAAAAGCAAATTATGCACTGATTTAATGAAAAGACTAGTATATTATTTCTAAAATTATTATTTATATATATTATAATGAGTGTTTGGAGACCAGCTGAAGATAACAATATAGACCCACCAGCATGTGGATATCAGAATTATATTGGCTATCAAAAAATTATAAATTCAAACAATGGTGAAATTGATGAACAATTATTAAATAATCACATTGAATTTATGATGTCTGATCCAAGATGGAAATGGGAAGAAATACCTGTTGATTTTTCTTTATTGAAACCAGGTGATAGAGTTAGATATACGACTGTGTCAAATGGAAAATATGTTTTTCGTACAGGAGGTTGGGTAATTGCTGTTGATGAACATGCAAAATGGTTCGTATATAGAGCTCATACACATTCACGATGGTCTGTAGATAGTGATAAATGTAAAAGAATTTGGGTTATTCGAAAAAAAACAAAGCCAAAAAAGGTTTTAATATTTAAAAATCCAGGTCCTGTTGGAAAATATAATTCATATCTTCCTGATTCAAATGGTAATGATGTTCGTGTTGGGAGTTTTACATCAAAATATGTTAGAGATAGATTTGAAAATTCTTTAAAATTTCAAAAGGCTTTGGCAGGGGAATTGTGGACGATTATTTAAAAAAAAAATATACAAGAATTTTTATGATCAATAAATAAAAATGGATGTTAATGATGATAATAAATTAGTGTCAAATGATGACCTTAACTCATTATCCGATTATTCAGAACCAAGTGTTGAGAATTTGTGGACAAATGAAAGTGTTCTTATGAAATTAAAGGATGAGATTGAAACTTTGACTGTTGAAAGTAAAAAATATAAATTATATCCTGAATCTGTTATTATTAAAGCTGTTGCTGACGTAATTGCAAAAGCTGGATGGCCAACTGTTGAACAGATGAATAATAATATTCAAAAGATTCTTGAGAAAAAGTATATTCCATTTTCACGTTTGTGTGTTAATAAGATTACTAAACAAAGAGATTTCTGGATTCAATATGTACTTATTAATAATGGAAAATATGAAAATTATTCAAAACATGAAGTTTTGTTGTCAAAACATTTTTGTGAAGCGTTTAAAGAATATATCAAAGTTAAACTTGATAATAAAGTTAAATTTTGGATTTCTTCTTCAGAAGGAAAAGGAAATCAAGAATTAGACCTCTCGTTTGTTAATAAAAGAGATAATAATAGATTGATGGATTATAATATTGAAGATCTAATTGTTGTTAGATTTTCTGAAAATAAAAGAGGATAAATATATTTATTTTATTCGTAAAAATGTTTGTGCATAATTTAGTTTTCAATCTTGATTTAAATGTTGGCTTCGAAAATATTGCAAAAGGAAGAAAAGGTGCTATTATTGTTGATCCAAGAAATGATGATATTCCTATTGTTAGATCAACAACAATTTATAAATTAAAACCCGAATTTTTTAATGATAATCACAAACAATTAGTTCATCAAATAAACAAAATCAAAAATATAGAATTAAATAATGCTATGATTGAATGTTATGATAATACTTATAAAACAATGGGATATCATTCAGATCAAGAACTTGATTTAGCTGATAATTCATATATATGTATTTATACAGCAATTGGTAACAGAATTTTGAAGATTAAGACAAAAGATACTAGTGAAGAAACAGAAGTTCATATGAAACCAAATACATTGATTATATTTGATTTAAATTTTAATCGAAAACATTTGCACAAAATTGAACTAGGAAATTTTAATGATAAATGGATAGGAATTACACTTCGTAAATCAAAAACATATATTCGATATATAGATGAAATTGCATACTTTGTCGAAACAGGAGAAATTGTTGAAGTAGCAAATGATATTCAGAAAAAAGAATATTATAAATTAAGATCTCTTGAAAATAAACTTATTGAATTTAAATGGCCACATATAACTTATAACATTGGTTCTTTATAATCACCGTTATTTAAACTAAAATTAATCAATGGATATACCATTTGTTTGTCACTAACATTTTCTTGTGTATATAATTCCTTTAATGATTTAATTTGTTCTTCTGTACATGGTTCTAATTTAACTAATTCATCACCATTTTTAATAAATGTAGAATTATTTTTAAATACTGAAATTGTCTTTGAACATCTAACAACATATCCCATTCTTGTTGGCATTTTATCAATATTTAAATAAGAAGGAATAATTTCATGTGTATATAATCGATTTGTCTTTAGAGACATTAAAAATACAGACTTGTTTTGTAAAACAAGATCAAAGTTTTTAATATATTTTTCATCTTGAACACATTCTTTTAGTCTAAATCTTAATTTAGTTAATGCATTTACATCTTTGATGTCTTGGTTATAAAATGTACAAAATGCCATTAGCCCTTCAATAGGCATATCTTTAGTTTTATCTGAATGATCTTTAATTTTTGCTTTCTTTTCTTTTCCATTTACAATTTTATTTTCATATACTTGCGCCAGTACATGATTTAGTTCTACCTTTTGTTTGTAGAAATATTTAGAAAAATAATTTAATTTATGAAGAATCAAGTTGTCTGTTTTTCTAAAGTTTTCAGTTGGACCATCCAAATTTGTTGAACATCTCAATAATTTAAAAGTTAAATCATTATTTTCATCTTTTTCAACATTTGTAATATATACTCCCTTTCTATATGAAACTCCTGGTTTTGTTGATTCTGTTAATGACTGAAAAGCATGTTCACTACATAGTGCATCAAAGTGATTTTCATCAAAGAAATTATTAAACATTATTCCAACATCATTAACAATTAATGGTAATTGATTTTCGTTTTCTAATGATATAAAATCAGCTAAATCTGACAATAATTTTTCATTTTTTAAAACAAACAATAAATAATCATCTTCTTCATATTCTTCAATCTGTTCTAATTTATTAAAAACCTTTCCACAAAAACTATTTTTGTATTTGTTGTACAATACATCATCAGACGTAAAAAAGACATTTTTAAAGCTTATCTCATTCTCACACATTTTATATTGATATCAAAAAAAAATCTAAATTATTTTATTTGCAGTTCTGAAGGCATTACATATATTACAACTGAGTATGTCCAATCCATCTTTATGTTCTAACGTAGTATTAATATTTTTACAACAATAACAAACAACATAATTTTTAATATATTTTTTAAGAATATTTTCGAAATATTGACATTTAATATGTTTTTTAATTACTAAATGATCTTCTTTGTTATATGAACAACTTTCTATTCCTAACTCTGTAAGAATATATTTTGAAACATGATCTTTTGAACGATTAAGAACAGTGCAAATATTATTAAAATTTTTCCATAATACACCAGTAGTAGTTCTTGAAATTAAAGGAACAGGAATTTTAACAATATTTTTTTGAATTGCAATATCATCAAGTGATTCTAATAAATAACTATATTCATCTTGTGTTTGTTTTTCAAATGGTTGAGAAGAACCAATTGTTACATTATTGCTATATGCATACATTTTCCATTTGTTATCAATTTTTTTAGAAATTGAAATAATATCATTTTTTGCTGCAAAAACTGATTTATTTAAGTGGATCTTAATGTGATTATCTTTACAATTCTTAATTTTTCCTATGATATTATTTGAACCAATATGAACTAAAATTTCTTCATTCTTTGAAAAGTTTTCATTTTCTTTTTGATCATAAAGAATATAATCAAACGAAAGTTTTTTAAATAATTTATAATCATCACTCACCGTATTTTCTAAAAATACTATTTGTCCGACCATTCTATTTGATTTTGTTAAATATGGATCAACAGTTGTTCCTATACCAACAAGACCACCTCTTGAAACACTATTTATTGGCTCATCTGGACTAAATTCTAATGATAATATTTGTGTTCTAATTGGACGAATTTCATCTGTACTAAATCCAGGATATATAGATATTTTATCACCTATATTAAATGATCCATTTATTACAGTTCCTCCAATAACACCTCCTCTAATTTTATAAAGAGGAATTCCTGGTTTATTGACATCAAATGATCTTATTACTTGCATTGTAGGAATTTTGTTGTCATTATAATTTCTTTTAAACTTACATATATGTTCTAATAAATTATTGATTCCATATCCTTTAATAGCACATACTGGAATAACAGGAACACCTTCCATAATTGTATTTTTTATAAATTTTTTTATTTCATTATAATTTTGTAATGCTTCTTCTTTTGATACAAGATCTAATTTATTTTGAACAATCAATAAATTCCTTTTATCAATTCTATTTCCCATAATCTGCAAAGCTTTTAAATGCTGAACAGTCTGAGGCATCGGACATTTCTCATTTGCTGCAATAAGTAAGATAACAGCATCAAATATAGAAGCACCTGATATCATCGTACTCATATAAGCATCATGACCAGGACAATCTACAAATGATGCCCATTTAACTAGTGTAGCATTATTTGCATCAGTAGTTAAAATACCATCTTCATTTTTATAAATTTTTAAGTTAGCGTAGCCTAACTTGATAGTAATGTTTTGTTCTTTTTCTTTTTCAAATTTAACTGTATTGATACCGGTTAAAATTTTAACAAGTTGAGTTTTACCATGACCAACAGAGCCAATTGCTCCAATGTTCAATTCTGGTTGAATCATTTCTAATAATAATAAATAAATTCTTAAGACAATTTAATAATAAATAATAAATGGAGAATATTCGAATTTATAAAAATCATATTCCTAATGTTGGAGAAATTGTAATGATAAAAATTATGGATATTCAAGATTTTATAACAGTAAATATTATTGAATATAAAATTGATGGTATTATAGTATTTGCTCAAATACCAAAGAAACAAATTAAGAATTTAAAAATAGGACAAATTCATGTTGCTGAAGTTATTAATAATGACAACAATAATGTTGATTTATCAATGTTAAGAATTAATAAGAATGATGAAGACACAACAAAAGATAAATATGAAAAAAATAAACATATAATAAGTATATTATATGAACTAAATGTTCAAGATATTCCTGAACAATTGTATGATTATGATTTTTTAAAAAATGCATCAAAAAACAAAGAATTATTGAATGATTTATCAATTGACAATGATTTACTCTTTAAAATACTTCAAAAACATTTCAAAAATGAAAAAATTAAAATTTCAAAAAAGATAAAAATGACATGTTTTTCAGAACATGGTGTATATGGAATCGTTAATTCATTGAAAAAAGCTGAACAAATTGAAGGAATATCGATTAATTTTATATCAAGTCCATTTTATACTATTGAAACTGAAAACATTGAAAATGGAGATGAATTGATTAATAAAGCATTAGAAATAATTAATACCGAAATATTAACATATTCTGGAAAAATGGAAATATGTTAAAATTTAAAATACTTAAGAATAATTATTACAATAATTTTAAAAATGTTATTATACAAATCACCAATATCATTTTTAATAAGATCTGAAAAACCAATCATTACTAGTGAAATGATTTCGAAGTTATTTACTCCAATAACTACATATTCAGATCAAATTTATATAATTTTAATTGCCGAAAATGGTGGTTCACCAATGAGTAATTGTTTTATATCCAAAGCAGAAAAAGCACGTGAATATATAACTAGAGAATATCAAGAATTAGGAAATATTAAGATAGATGATTTTAAAAGAAGAATTTGTATATTGAAATTCAAAGAAAATATGGAATTTAATTGTGATGTATATATGCAACAAGGCAATGTAACATTTGATGAATTAATTTAAAAATTTAAAATACTTAAGAATAATTATTACAATAATTTTAAAAATGTTATTATTTTATACCTTATTCTTTACATTGGTACTTATGTATTACAAAAATGAACAATCTAAGTATGAATTTGCAAATAAACATGTTAGTTATTATCCAAACAATAAAGAACAAATTCTAAGTTTAAATACAAATCAATATTATAATCTTATTAATTATTCAAAAAATAAAAATATTACAAAAATGATTGAAAATGATAAAATTAGAGAAGTAGTAAATAAATTTGATTCAAAATTCATATTTGAATGTTCAACTAATGATTTATTTAAAATAATTGATTATTGTGCAAATGCAAATAATCAATATACTATTAACAAAGTTTATCAAATAATTCTATTAAGATATTTATGGCACTTAAATTAAACGATATCAATTATAAAATCTGAAATACTACATTTTCCAACGCTATTCCAAACATTTATAGTATCATCGTCTAAATTAATTAGATAAATCCAATCTGCATCTGAATATTCGTGTTTTTTTAAATATTTTATGTTTCTTGTCATTATTAAATTTAATATTTCTGCACTTGTTTCTGTTTCAATAACATTTTTTGAAATGAATTGTAATTCAGATACTCTTTGT
>Ga0209174_10001112_pt1 | contig 19325 bp, 10 predicted proteins | sample JI91814BDNA_FD_187505 | JGI IMG/M metagenome (GOLD analysis project Ga0209174, IMG submission 187505) | Wastewater effluent complex algal communities from Wisconsin, to seasonally profile nutrient transformation and Carbon sequestration -... | ecosystem: Engineered > WWTP > Effluent > Algae...
GTCCCGGCTCTGTTAATACACCCATGTTACAAAAAGCTATAAATGAATCACCTAACCCGGAAGAAGTACTCCGTGAATGTGAAGACATGCATCTTGTAAAGAAAGTTGGCGATCCTAAAGAAGTAGGAGAGTTCATCGCATTTCTCGCTTCATCAAAAGCATCGTTCATGACCGGACAGGCCTATCGAATAGATGGTGGCCTGGGTGTTTCAATTGGCGGCAGCAAACAAAAGTAAGCACTGAATTCCGATTCGATTATAGCTCCACCCGGATTGTTTGTACCTCTTTAGGACTCAGTGTAATTGTATTATTGATTGTTTCTGATTTTTCTTCCTTCGGACTACTTCTATAAACACCCTTTGGATTTATCTTTTTCCAGGTAAGAGAAGTTGTCTGCGGTTGGTCAGTAGGATTAAAAAACCGGATGATGAGGGCTTTGCCGTCACGGCTTTGCTTAAGTGAAGTTATCATGATCGCTGCACCCTCCTGTATCCCAACAATTGATTTTATTGTTTCGGTGGTTTTTGCAACAGGCACGACCAACAACGGTTGAGTCTGCTCGATTCCGAATTTCTTGGTAGCGAATTCATTATACACTCCATGCGGCTTGAGTACATAGTTGAATGGAATCTTTCCTTCCTGGGACGCTTTGTAGTTTACGAACCACACGTTATTCATCACCCAGCTGAATAAGCGGTTAGAGGGTTCATATTTTTTTATCCAGGGTCGAACAGCCATGTCGGTCATCCATTTCTGGCCATTCATATCACCGATTTCCAGCATGGGCGCTTCAATTGGTGCTAGTGTAACACCGGAATTCTCATTCGAAAGATCAACCCAGCGCTGAACACTGTAAAAATTTTTATTCGCACCCGCTAATTGATCCTGGTCGAGTTTGGTTGTTGCCCAGGGAATATCAATCCTAACATGGCTATTCGGTACGTTGAACGGAAATGAAAATCTTACATTCTCATTCTCGACAATGTTCTTTTTATCAACGATGTTGGTCAGATAAATTTCATCCAAGCCATGTACGAGTTGGATCTCCCGCGTGAGGCTCACAGCACCCGGAGCCGAGGAAACAATCTGAATCCGCGTAAGGACATTCCCGTGTTCAACAATTTTTAGCGTAGCACCCGTTTGTTTTGAAAGGTTTTCCTTTACAACTCCACCGTACCAATATGCATTGAATCCGAGTGTATCTTTTGGATCAACCAGGTTTGGTCCGTTCTTAAAATTAATTGCTGTGATGTCTCCGTTTTCTGTATTTAGTGTAATGTTAATCTGGCCGTTCGAGATCGTATTGCCCGATGGGGCAGGGGTGGTTTTTGATTTCTGCTTTCCTTTTTTGACAAAATACTTTCGTGAGCTAAGTGCGGGAATGTCAGATGCTACAAACACCCAGCTTCCATTGGTGAGCTGTTGAGACTCTATGTTCTTTCCAGTGTCATCTGTAATGTAAGTATCAGACAAATTCCAGGAAGCTGGTAATGTTACTAAATTAGTTCTATTCCAGGATGTAGTATTGACTACCTGAAAAGCTTCAGCTGGGTTCGTTTTTGACCTCAACGTTTGCAGTGCCTCGCTCAGTAAATTATTACTTTCCTTTTCAGCATTCAATGCAAATCCCTGCTTAACCGACCAGAGGCTTTTTGTGAATTCACTTTCAGGTTGCGACTTACTGACGTTTGCACCCCAGGTGTGTTCTGAAAATAATACCACATTTCTCCAGGCTTCATCAAAACGTAAAACATCGGCAGGTACTCCAACCATCGCAGATAATGTTTCCGCCTGAACAAGCTGATCGGCTGTTTTTCGATTAATGCCAGTTTCAAGTGCAGAGGATGCTGCCCCATCTTCCCAATACGGTGTTAAGTCTCCGCTATACGTTGGAAGTTTATCGGCATACCGCTTTTCAAATTCTTCCATCATTTCTTGTGTGGTGGCAATATGCAGTTTAGGATATGCGTATGTTTCATTCCATTTCTTGATGAAGTCAGGCATGGTTGCATCCGGTGGACCATTGTCATTGCCCACCGTGTAACGAAGCTGAACCATATCGTACGGATATTTTTTCTGATCAAGCTCATGTAAAAAATTCAAAACGGCATGACCATCTGATTTACTGAGAATATCGATCGACCAATCATGGAACCATGAATACCCGTGTATCGTCATCCAGAAAAGAATCTTTTGCTTACCTGATGCCGATGCCCAGTAAAACGGAACATCACCCCAGGTTTCCATCGAGTGGCCAACCTGGTACCCACCATGCGGAAGGTGGGGCATGTGGTTAGGTCCGGATGAAAAATACTTTATACCATTTTGCGCTAAGGATTCAACCATACCCCAGCTGTACCCGGGCACATCGCTGATCATTGCAGAATTTATATCAAGCCCGTATGTTTCGTTGAGCGAAAGTGCATACCGCGGATTGTTGATCATTTCCTCTTCGCGCTGTAATCCGGTAAGCTGATTTCCGTATAGCGCATCAATTCCAATCCATCCTTTCTTTACTGCATCAATAAACTGTTGCTTTTTTTCTGCGGAGGCATTTTTCAAGTATCCTTCAACAGCCCAGGTGCCCTCTGTATTCCACTTGTAACGCGCACCCTCCGGATAGTCTTTTGTTTTCTCAGCCAGTTCAATAGCCTTTTCAAAGTTTCGCCATTGCAATTTTTCAACATCGTCCTGCTTATGGGTGAATCCGATATCAACATGCGAATGTGAAAGAAAGTATACCTCAAATTTCCGTACCGGATTTAAGACTATCTTTTTACTGCTTGATTTTCCGGCAATGATGATCTCCAGTTGTGCTTCACGGGTTGTTTCAACGGGATCAACCATAAAGTGAAAGACATTTTTACCAGGCTTTAACGTGTTTTGCTGAACAACTTTTCCATCGAGCTTGAATTGCACAGGAGCTGGCGTTGCGGCATGTTTAATCTCTACCCGAATGCGTTGCTTAAGTCCTGTTTTCGTATTTACGATTGCCGGCTCTGCTAAAAAAGATTGCTCATTAACAACCGGAATGCCAAATGGCATGAACCAGTCCATACTGTTTTGATTTCCACCGATAACTTTAATGGAGATTCGTTCTCCTTTTGTAACGAGTGTTGTTGGAATGTTCAGGAACATGAAGCCAAAGGCATCCTGAGAGCCCTTGGTGATTTCGGTTGAAACAAATGACAAGTCAGCATCACCGCCTTTAACTGTCCAACTGGAACTCAATGAATCACGATGCGTATAAAAAGTAAAATAAAGTTTATCATTAATGTATACGCTGAAGGCACCGGCAGGCTCCTGTAACCTTTTTGCAAGCGCTGCGCTCCAAACAAGACTGACATATTTTTCAAGGTAATCAGAAGGAACAACAGCGGATTTAAATTCAAGTGACTGTTTACCGGTACCTGCTCGTACTAATAACGCAACCTGTCCGTTCGTTAATCCGGGTAAGAAGTCAAGCGTTTCGCCATTCACGACTTGTTCAAATCCCTGGACAAAGGCTGATGCTTTCACCGGCCAGCTTGACTCAATTTTTTGAGCGTTACACGTGATTACCTGAAAAAATGCTGCAACAAGGATAAATTTCTTTATTACTATTGTGTTGTTCATATGTTCATACATAGTAAATTTGATACGCAACTTATCGAATCCCCCGCAGGAAATGAAATTAAAGATCGATCATAACAGCTCAACTCCGCTGCATTCGCAAACGGAAGAGCTTCTCAGAAAAATGATGGCCCAGACTGAATATCAGGCAGGAAAGCTGTTGCCAAACGAAGTTCATTTATCACGTCAGTTGGGGATCTCCAGAAATACACTTCGGCAGGCTACCAACAAACTTGTACACGAAGGTTTGTTGCTCAGAAAAAAAGGTGTTGGTACGGTGGTATCCAAGCCAGTGGATAGTAAGGCGAAAAACTGGATGAGCTTTACTCAGGAAATGAAATCAAAAGGCATTGAAGTAAAGAACTATAGTATTGAATTAACCTGGGTAGTTCCGCCTCCGGAAGTTCTTAAATTCTTTGGCATTGAAAAGAAAACAGAGCTTTTACGGATGGAGCGCGTAAGGGGCGATAAAAAGAATCAGTTCGTTTATTTTATCTCCTACTTTAATCCTAAGATCGGATTGACAGGAGAGGAAGATTATAACCGGCCACTGTACGAAATGCTGGAACATGAGTTTTCGGTAATTGCCAAGGTTAGCAAAGAGGAGATCACCGCAATAGCGGCTGATGAGATTCTTGCCTCACATCTTCATATTCATAAAGGAGATCCGATCCTAAAACGGAAACGGTTTGTTTTTGATCCGGGCAGACGGCCAATTGAATACAACATTGGCTATTATAAGTCAGATAGCATTGTTTATACCGTAGAGAGCGAACGCGAATGAAGTCTGGCATCTACCTTGTTTTCGCAACACTAGTGTTGTTGGCTTCATGTAAAAAAACTACTCCGGAAAATCCTCAGGTAATAACGAACCGCACTGTTACAACAGATACCACGTTCAATGCAAGTTTTTTTCCTAAGGGTGATGCTTTTACAGGGGGCGATGGAACGTATTCAATTGTCCTGCCAGACGGCAGGTCGCTCTGGATTTTTGGCGATTCTTTTATTGGAGGTGTAACCGCTGAGCTTACAAGAACAAAAACGGAACCTGCGTACATCCGCAACTGCTTTATCGTTCTGGATGAAGACTCTTTAAAAACACTGCAACAGGGTGCGCCTCATGAATTCAAATCCATGATGATACCGCCTGAAGTAACTGCCGGTAAGTATTCCGAGCATGATTTCTGGTATTGGCCCGGAGATGCCTTTATTGAAAATGGAAACCTGAAGGTATTTGTTTCTAAGTTCTTTCAGGAGAAGAATACGGATATGTGGGCTTTTCAATTTCAGGGAACTGAGTTGATTGAATTTTCGCTGCCTGATCTTACGGTATTGCGAATTGATCGCTTCCCGGAATCAGATAGTGTTCATTATGGCCATGCTGTACTGGAAACAGATGAGTATACCTATATCTATGGGCTAAAGAAGCAATTTCCCTATGCAGCCCGTGCAAAAAAAGGAAACGTACGAAGTGCCTGGCAGTTTTATACCGGGAAAGAATGGGTGAGTGAGGCGATAAAGGCGCAACCTATGATTCGGTTTACCGGCTCTGAACAATTCAGCGTTTTTAAATGGGAAGAAACGTATATCATGATTATGCAGGGGGGAGACCTGAGCCGGAACATCTATTCCTTTACCTCAACCCAGCCGTTTGGCCCGTGGGAAAATCAACAATTGCTCTATGAGACTCCATTGCCACAAGGGTGCGATGCCTGCTGGACGTACAATGCATTAGCGCATCCGGAGTTCACGACAGAAGATGATTTGTTGCTTATTTCCTACAACACCAACAGCATGGAAATGAGCGATCATTACGCGAACGCCACGATCTACCGCCCAAGGTTTATTCGGGTTCCGATGGAGAAAATCCTGCCAAAATAGCCATACAAACGGTTGAAATTTTTTCGAAAATACTATGTTCATACATTTGAACACCTTACATTTGAAAATAACTTAAAACGAAGACAATGAAAAAATACCTTTTTACCAGTCTGCTGGCTATCGCGCTGACTGCGGGATTTCTGGCATCGTGCAGCGATGATGAGGATAACAGCCCATCCATTTCACTTTCTGAAACCGATGTTACAGCATCTGCAGGAGATGAGGTTGCCGTAACCGTTTCAACGAAAACCCCTGCCGGCTTCGGAAGCCTGGTGGTTACCAAATTGTGGGATGGAGTTCCTGTGGTTGGTGAAGAAGAGATATTTGATGCAGAACAGGATGAATATGTTTACACCGTGGTTGAAGAAGATGCGGATCACGTAGTAACTATAAATTTTAAGGTTATTGATGATGACAATAAATCAGCTTCTAAGGATTTGGTGATCACCATTGAATTAACTGCAAGACAATTGTTGTTGAAATACAACTGGAGACTAAGTGAAGAAATCTGGGTAGCCGAAGGTACTAATGAAATAAGTGACGTTTATAACGATGACGTATATAGATTCAACGCAGACGGAACCTATAACAAAAGCATCGGTGCAAAGGTTGATGACTTTTCTGACATTTGGTATAACTACTGCTATTATGACTTAAATGGTACTACCTTAAAGTTGTTGATGAGCAGAACAGGTGCTTTTGGAGAAAAAGTAACCGATACACTCAGAATTTCCTTAATCAATGACACACAACTAGAAGCCGATGTTACATACTACGATTTGAACGTACTGGATGATAAGTATGATGCAGTGGAGGAATTCAAGAAAAAATTCGTAGCGGTCGCTAAAGTTGCATCCTTCGATCCATATCAGGCAGGTGCGACAGATGACACAACAGGCCCAGCCGGATATTGCGAAGAAGTTGAGTTCGAAAATGACTAATTGTCAGTTTTTTAAAAAGCTGTCTCAGAAGAAATTCTGAGACAGCTTTTTTGTTATCTCCAATCCCAATCATCATGAAATTATTGCAGGCGTTAGTGTTTAGTTGTATGCTTGTTGCAGCAGGCACATCGATGGTCTTTGCTCAGACAGAAACAATTACTGTAATTGGAACTGTCTCCGATAAAAATGAACCCTTAGTGGGTGTTTCTATTTTTCACGTTGGATCAACGAATGGCACATCGTCTGATGTAGAGGGAAAATTCAAGATAGATGTTCCTGTCGGAGCTACGCTCAAGATTTCTTATATCGGCTACGTCACACAGGACATCCTGATCAGTTCCGGTAACGAATTGAATATCGTGATGGTGATGGACGAAAACTCGCTTGATGAGTTGGTTGTCATCGGATATGGATCGGTTAGAAAAAGTGATCTTACCGGATCGGTTTCCTCTATCAAATCACAGGACTTTATTAACACCGCTGTTTCATCGATTGATCAGGGGCTTCAAGGAAAAGCAGCAGGGGTAGTCGTGAGTATGGGTTCGGGCCAACCCGGTGCGGCATCATCCATCCGGATTCGGGGCACAAACTCCATCAACGGAAATAATGAACCACTTTATGTTATTGACGGTGTATTTATTGTTCCTGAGACAAATGTTGGCGCGGTTACCGGGCCATCGTTAAATCCATTAGCCAGCATTAATCCGTCTGATATTGAATCGATTGAAATTCTGAAAGACGCATCAGCAACGGCTATCTATGGTACCCGAGGAGCAAATGGAGTTATTCTGGTTAGAACCAAACGAGGTAAAAACGGGGCACCCGTTATTACACTTAACTACACCCAGAGTTATCAGCAGTTGCGCAAGAAAATGGAAATGCTCAATGCTGCTGAACTTGCCATTCTGGGAAATGAAGCAACCGATAATGCCGGTGCACCAAGAAGAGGTATTTATGCAAGCCCTACTAACCTGGGAGTAGGTACTGATTGGCAGGATGAAATTTTCAGAATTGCTCCCATGTACAATTTCCAAATATCTGCACGAGGTGGAACGGACAACTCAACCTATTCGATTTCAGCTAACTACTTCAAGCAGGATGGTATTGTAAAGAATTCAGATTTTGAGAAAGTGAATCTTCGTATAAACCTGGATCAGAAACTTTCTTCCAAGGTTGCCATTGGAACAAGCCTGAACATTAACCGCAGCACGCTAAACGGAGTCGTTACTGATGCTGAGTCGGCTATTCCTTCCAGCGTTACTTCCTGGGCGCTTGCATTCAATCCGGGATTAGGGGTGTATGATGACAATGGTGAATACACTTTTGAGAATAACACTTCGCAGCCTGCTGTTGGAAATCCCGTAGCCGATATTAATAAAACTGAGCAACTCAGCAATTCAACACGATTTCTGGGAAATTTTTTCCTGACCTACGACATTGTTAAAGGAATTCAATTCAAATCGTCCGTCAGTACGGATGCCGTGTTCTTAGGCGAGAAGTCATTCGTTCCCAATGATATTAAAAGAGGACAGGCCAGCAATGGGCAAGCAGCTATTGCCGACCAGAAAGGACTTAACTGGACTTGGGAAAATACACTGAATTACTCAAAAACATTTGGCATCCATCGGTTGGATGCAGTGATTGGCCAGTCGATGCAGGCTTATGATAATGATTTCGTGTTTACCGCCACCTCCGATTTCGATGATAATCGGTTAGGCTACAATGCTATCCAAGTTGGCAAGGACAAAACATTGATTCTGAATGGTACCTCCGGATGGCAGTTGATGTCTTTTCTTGGCCGGGTAAACTATAGTTTACTGGATAAGTACTTGTTCACAGCTTCTGCTCGAATTGATGGTTCTTCCAAGTTTGGAGTGGGGAACCAATACGGACTTTTCCCATCGCTCGCTGTAGCATGGAAAATTAAGCAAGAATCGTTTCTCAATTCTGTTGACGTGATCAGTGATTTGACACTGAGAATCGGATATGGAGTTGTGGGGAATGAAGGAATTCCTCCCTACAGTTCTCTTGGTTTGCTCGAAACAACGGAAGCGTATTTTGGTGAGAATGAAATTGCGAAAGGTTCTGGTCCTGCTTCCCGGCAGAATGATGTGCTCAAGTGGGAAACCACAAGTCAGTTCGATGCAGGTGTTGATCTTGGATTGTTTAACGACCGCATTACGTTAGTAACAGACGTTTACTATAAGAAAACAACTGATCTCCTGTTAAATGCTCCAGTTCCGTATACCTCCGGATTTGACTATTCATTTTTTAACGTTGGAACGCTCGAAAATAAAGGTATTGAGTTTGCATTGAACACGGTTAACACAACAGGAGCCATCAAATGGAATTCTTCATTTAATATGGCGTTTAACCGAAACAAAGTTTTGGACCTCAACAGCGATGAAGGAATTCCGGCAGATCCTATGCTGGGTATTAATGGTTGGACATCCATCAATGCGGGTGTTCCGATTGGAACATTTTACGGATATAAAACAGATGGAATCATTCAGTTAGGTGAGGATCTGTCGCAGATACCTCATTTTATTGAATACACACCAACCTACGGTGATCGCAAATACGTTGACCGTGACGGTGATGGCGACCTGGATGAAAATGATAAGTACGTATTAGGCAATGCCGCTCCGGATTTCTCATTTGGATTCAATAATACCGTTACCTACAACAACTTTTCTTTAAGCATCTTTATTCAAGGCGTTTATGGAAACGAAATCGTTAACTTTAATAAGTTCTCATTGGAAAGCTTTGATGGCAATCAGAATAACTCAACGGCAGCGCTTAACCGGTGGACACCTGAAAACCCAACGAATAAGTATCCACGCGCTAACGTAGCGCCCCCCATTAATACATTGTCTGACCATCAGGTCGAAGATGGATCGTACATCCGTGTAAAGGATGTTACACTCTCGTATAACTTTTCCGGATTGTTGTCAAAAGCAAAGTTCAAGACAACCTCTTTTGTTTTCTTTTTCAGCGTAAAAAACATCCTGACAATCACAAACTATTCAGGCTATGATCCGGAAGTGAACCGGTTCATTAGTAATCCGCGCAGCTTTGGAGCGGATTATGGAACATACCCGACCACAAAAATATTTGCTACAGGCTTAAACATTACACTATAATGAAAAAGCACATACAGTCATTTTTTGTTCTTGCGCTGGTTTTATCATCCTGTAATTTTCTGGATGAAACACCTGAGTCTGTTATCAATTCAGCGACATTCTATAAAACGGAAGGGGATGCAGTTGCTGCAACAAATGCAATCTATGAATACCTCACAGTAGGTACCGAAGGCATTTTTGAACGCGGATTTGGTGGAATTTTCTTTAATGATTATTGGGTGTTTAAAGACATACTTTCTGACAACTGTACAGAAACGATTGTATCTCAGGAATACAGAACACTAAATGATTTCGCCTTTAATGCAGAAAATGAACGTATCGAACTTTACTGGCAAGATCTCTATAAAACAACCAATGCTGCCAATGTTGTTATTGATCGGGTACCGTTGATTGATATGGATGCAATGAAACGCGATCACCTGGTTTCGGAGGCGCGCTTTATCCGGGCTATGATGTATTTCGAAGCGGTTCGGCTTTTTGGAGACGTTCCCTTGATATTGCATGAAAGTGTTGATCTGGATGATGCTTTTGCGGCCCGGTCACCAAAAGCGAATGTGTATGAGGCAATCATCGCTGATCTTGAATGGTCGCGCGACCATCTCAGTAGCACTTATCGCGTGGGGCTGGGAAGAGCAACGCCAATGGCGTGTACTGCCTTGCTGTCGAAAGTTTACCTGGAAATGGGAGAGTATGAATTATCAGCCGAACAAGCTGAAATTGTAATTTCATCTAATCAACATCCACTATTTGCTGATTATGAAGATATCTTTGAACTGGAGAATGCAAACTCAGGTGAAATTATTTTTGCTGTCAATTATAGCGGAACGTTAAGTGAAGGCTTTAAACCTAATCAGTACCATGTACGGTTGCTGCCACCGAATCTTAACAAAAATGGTGAAGGACCGGAAAATGCTTATGGCTGGGAGATTCCAACGGATGATTTGTATAACAGCTTTGATCCGCAAGATAGGCGCAGGGCTGCTACGTTCATCACTTCGTTTACCTATTCAGATGGTGAAACCGTAACATTCGATCCGCACATCAGCAAGTTCTGGGATCAGGAAGATGAACCGCTGGGTAATAACACCGACATGGATGTTATTTATTTACGAACCGCTGATATCATGCTTGTACGTGCGGAAGCATTGAATGAGATTAATAACGGTCCGGATGCAGTAGCCTATGATATGATCAATGAAGTCCGGAAGCGGGCCCGGTTCAATGGAACAACCGACCTGGCAATTCTTCCCGATTTGTCAGGGTTAAATTATCAGCAGTTTAAAGATGCTATTCTCGAAGAGCGAAGACACGAACTTGTGATGGAAGGAAGCCGGTACCACGATCTGGTGCGCATGGGTAAACTCGTTGAACGTGTTGAAGCTGCCAAGCCATCCGCCACACCACAGGCGTTTCACGTTCTGTTGCCAATTCCACAACGCGAGAGAAATCTCAATCCCAAACTCACACAAAACGATCCGTATTAATTTCTTTAGATAAATAATGTCCTTCACTAAGTTTCCTTCAATAAAAGTAAATACTGCTGACACATGTTATACAGGCTGGTCTGCTATTCAAAACGAGTTATCCAATACAATTCAAAAAAGAGGCGCTAAGGTTGTTGCCATTGAGTGTTACCAGGGTGTTTTTGTTGATGATATCATTCGGTGGATTAAAGCAGCATTTACTCATGCACAAATAATTGAGTCTTCAACAGTATTAAAAACCGCTCTGGAAATCCGCTCGTTAACGCATCCCGATGTAACGGATGATCGGATCTTTGGCGTGATTACCCAGCTTGCGCTATCCGATCTTTTCGATCCAGCATTATTATCACAAATTCAGAAATCACTGACTGCCAGTAAACAACTCACCTTTGTGGTGGGTGTAGGTGCATCCTTACTCGCTGAGAAACCTGACTTGCTCGTGTATGCCGACATGGCCCGTTGGGAAATCCAACTGCGCATGCGTAAGCATGAAGTGGCCAACATTGGTTTGTCAAACTATGATGATTCCTTTGAAACTCAATACAAGCGTGGCTATTTTCTTGACTGGAGATTATGCGATAATCTGAAGAAGACGTTGATGCCGAAGTGGGATTACATGCTCGACACAAATGACAGGGCTACTCCTAAAATGATTACAGCTGCTATGTTTAATCAAGGCATGGAGCAGGCGGTGAAACAACCTTTTAGTGTTGTTCCTTTTTTCGATCCCGGCCCGTGGGGCGGACAATGGATGAAAGAGAAATTCAATCTTGATCCTACCGCATCTAATTTTGCCTGGTGTTTTAATTGTGTTCCGGAAGAGAATAGTTTATTGCTGGAGTTCAACGGGATAAAATTTGAAATACCATCCATTAACCTCGTTTTTGCGAAGCCGCAAGAGTTATTAGGCAAGAGCGTGCAGAAAGTATTTGGTGATGAGTTTCCGATTCGCTTCGACTTCCTCGATACAATTGGGGGCGGAAATTTAAGTCTGCAAGTTCACCCGCTTACCGAATACATTAAGAATGAATTCGGGATGACGTACACCCAGGACGAAAGCTATTACATTCTCGATGCCACCGATGATGCTACCGTTTATCTCGGCTTAAAAGAAAACGTTGATGGCAAAGCCATGATACGTGATCTAACAAAGGCACAATCGAATGGTGTTACATTTGATGCAGATAAGTATGCTGAGAAATGGCCTGCAAAGAAACATGACCATTTTCTAATTCCTGCCGGAACTGTTCATTGCTCTGCATCGGGCTGTATGGTTCTCGAGATCAGTGCAACACCCTACATTTTTACATTCAAACTGTGGGATTGGGGCCGTGTTGGATTGGATGGAAAACCAAGACCAATCAACATCGAGCGCGGTGCCGAAGTAATTCAGTGGGATCGTCAACCGGAGTGGACTAAGAACAACCTGATCAATAACATACAAACCTTAGCGGCTGGAGATAATTGGAAAGAGGAGCAAACTGGCCTTCACCAACTTCAATTTATTGAAACCAGAAGATACTGGCAGTCAGGTGTTGTAACACATCAGACAAATGACGGAGTTCATGTGTTGATGCTGATAGAAGGGCAGCAGGCGATGGTTGAAAGTCCTGCGGTCTCGTTTGAACCTTTTTCGGTAAACTATGCAGAAGCATTTATCATTCCTGCCAGTATAAAAGAGTATTCAATCCGTCCTGCAGGATTAAGTGAGGGAAAAGAAATCGGAGTTATTAAAGCATACGTAAGAATCTAGACTATGACAAACCAGGGTACAAACATGAAGTTTGTTTATTTCATTTCAGCTATCGCTGCCTTTGGCGGTTTGTTGTTTGGATACGATACGGCTGTGATTGCCGGTGCAATCGGATTTATTGAAACCAAGTTTCAACTTTCACCGGCCATGACCGGCTGGGCTGCTTCCAGTGCTATTTGGGGTTGTGTGATTGGTGCGATGGGTGCCGGTTATATGAGCGATAAATTCGGAAGAAAGAAGATTCTGATTATCACAGCAATCCTGTTTGCCATTTCTGCTATCGGTGCTGCGATTCCCACAACACTTAATCAATTTGTAGTTGCCCGGATTATTGGAGGTATTGGCATAGGTGCGGCTTCCATGTTGTCACCGCTTTACATTTCTGAAATTGCTCCGGCCGATAAACGAGGTATGCTGGTTACGCTTTACCAGTTGGCGATCGTACTGGGTATTAACATCATCTACTTTGTTAATCTTTTGATTGCAGGTTCCGGAACAGAACAATGGAATATCGACATGGGCTGGCGCTACATGCTTGGTTCGGGTATTATTCCGTCTGCCTTATTCCTGATTACTCTGTTCTTTGTACCTGAAAGTCCGCGTTGGCTGGCCAGCAAAAATCGTGAAGGCGAAGCGCTGAAAATACTCGAAAAGGTAAACGGTAAAGTCGCAGCCGGCTTAGTAATGGCTGACATCAAAAACACATTGCATGAAGAAAAGGGAACCATCGGTGAATTGTTTGCACCCGGTTTACGTACAGCTATGATTATTGGCGTGTTCCTCGCGTTATTCTCGCAGATCACCGGTATCAACGCAATTATTTACTATGCACCGGAAATTTTTAAAAGTGTTGGATTTGGAACCGACTCGGCCTTACTGCAAACGGTTATCATTGGTGTTACCAATACGCTCTTCACATTTGTAGCAATCAAATACATCGATAAGCTCGGCAGAAGAAAGCTATTACTTGGTGGAGTAACCGGCATGGCTGTTTGTCTGATCGGTGTGGGTACGGTTTTCTATTTTGGACTCAGCTCAGGTCCATTGTTATTGATTTTCATTCTTGGGTTTATTGCAAGTTTCGGATGCTCGTTAGGTCCAATTCCATGGGTGATCATGTCGGAAATTTTTCCTACCAAAACCCGGGGCATCGCGATGTCCATTGCAACACTTACGCTTTGGATTGGTGTTGTACTCATTACACAATTAACGCCCATCCTGCTAAAGGAAGTGGGGGGAGCTGTTACGTTTTGGATCTTTGGAGCAAATTCTATTTTTCTGTTATTCTTCACCTACAAGATGATCCCTGAAACAAAGGGTAAGACACTCGAAGAAATAGAAAAATACTGGACCAAACACTAATCGGTAGGACGCTATGCGCGAACCACGTACAGCTACCGTTCTTACGCTTGATGCAGGCGGTACTAACTTTGTATTTTCTGCGCTTAGAGATTACAAGGAAGTCGGTGAGTCTATTACATTATCTTCCAATGCGGATAACCTGGAACGATGTTTATTCACAATCATCTCAGGCTTTGAGCAATTGGCTCAACAAGTTGGAAATTTTGATGCCATCAGCTTTGCATTTCCGGGCCCAGCGAACTATGAGCTTGGAATTATTGAAGATCTGCCAAACTTCAAAGCATTTAACGGAGGCATAGCGCTTGGTCCGATGCTGGAGTCTCATTTCAACGTTCCGGTATTTATTAACAACGATGGAAATCTGTTTGCATCCGGGTTTGTACATGCAGGATACTTACCAGCACTCAATCAACTTTTGGTACAGGCTGGCAGTAAAAAACAATTTCATAACCTGATTGGCATAACACTCGGAACTGGCTTTGGATGTGGCATTGTAACAAACGGTCAACTGATAACCGGTGATAATTCATGCGGTGCAGAGATTCATAATACGTTAAGTGCAGTGAATCAAAACTGGAATGCTGAAGAAAGTGTAAGTACACGGGCCATCCAGCGTGTGTATGCAGAAGAGGCAGGCTTGCCCTTCAGCAGCAAACTGATGCCAAAAGACATTTACGAAATCGCGAAAGGACTGAAGGATGGAAATTCCAGTGCGGCTAAAACCTCATTTATGCAGTATGGCCGGTCCTTAGGAGCCTCTATCGCGAATGTGCTTACGCTTATTGATGGTATCGTAGTTATTGGTGGCGGACTATCAGCCAGCTGGGATCTGTTTGCGCCTTCCATGTTTGAGGAGGTAAATCGACCGATCGAAAATTTAAGACGTGAAGAAATTAATCGTCTTTCTGTTAAAGTTTTTAACCTCGAGGATTCCACGGTGTTTGATGAATTTGCGCGCGGTGAAATGAAAACAATATCCATCCCTGGAACCCATAAAACCCTGCAGTATGATGCCCTTCAGCGAACCGGTATTGCATTGTCAAAATTGAATGGAAGCGAGGCAACATCTTTGGGTGCGTATGCTTTTGCAGTTCAAAAACTACACGATCAACATGAGAAATAAATTCATACTACTTGCAGTTTTTGGTTTTGTGGTCATTTCCTGCAAATCGCCAGAGTCTCAAACAACCGATCTTTCAAAAAATATTCCTTCGCTGGAAAGTCTTTCCGGTAAATGGGTTTCTATTGATACGGTAGACATGGAGCCTTCCCTCAGAAATTTCCGGGCACAGGCTCTTACTAATAAGGACATGACTTCCTTAAGCTGGTTTGCATCTGCACCTTATTCTGGCGGATATCACACGGGCACTTTGAAAGTGAATGGTGAAACGCCACTTGTAACGCACTTCCGGTGGCAGCCGTATCAGGCCTTACGAAGATCAGTACGCAAGGATGTAGAAATCAACAGCGCGACCCGAATGGTTGTTGATAAAAATATAATCCTCTGGGAGGTAACACTTAAAAATACAAGCGGTACGAAGCAGGAGTACAACGTAACTATCGATCACATTGGATTTATCAGTCAGTATCCAAACCAGGAATGGCAGTGGTGGTATCCGTATCCAACCCTGGAGGGTCAGGTTACCAAACGGGATGATGTTATTGAAAACATGCGCGACTATATCGGAACAGGTAAGAACAGCGATGAGAAGATGGTGGAAGAACTCATCAATGGCCGTCCAACAAAAACAGTTAAGAAAGCAACCTGGCCTTCCGATAAAGATGTGCTGACCAGTAAAAAGTATAAAACCACCTTGTCGGCTAATCAACTCATCATTTCTGATACTGAAACAAAAGCAGTTTCGGGGTATGCAGTAGTAACTCAACCCGATAGCCTTGTATCCTATAATTCCGGAGGAACTTCTTCCTGGAAATTTTCGCTCGACAATAACGAAACAAAAACAATTCGTTTCGCGATGACATGGGACGATAATGAGAATACAGTTTCTCAAACACTCATGCAGGTAGCGAGTGATTTTGATGAAACCTGGACAAACGTACAAACTGAATGGGAAGAAAAATGGCAGGAGATCTTCAAGCCAAACAATGCTGTATTGTCGGGAGCATTCCCAATTCTCGAATCAAGTGATTCGCTGGCCAACAAAGTTTACTACACCGGCCCGTTAACGATGCTGTACCTGATGAATACCAATCTTCCGCAACATGATAAAGTGTTTCTTACAGGCGGGCCGCGCTGGGGTGCATCGATTACGTTCTTCTGGGATATAACAGAATGGTCAACGCTTTGGGCAGTAGTGGATCCTGAAATGATGAAAGATCATTTGACATCGTGGGTAAGCATTGATCCAAATAAGCACTTTGGTCAGGATAATTTTAATGGAGGTGGAGCAGGAAATGGGTACTCAGCAAACTACTGGGCATTGTTCCAAATGATGCGGGCTTACCTGACGATCTCCGGTGATACTGAGTTTTTGAAAAAAGAAATTGAGGGCAAAACTGTACTCCAACATCTGGAAGACTACGCGTTGAACTGGAAAAAGCTTTCGATCTATGATTCAACTAAGAATATGGATGCTGCCTACAAGCTTGCTGATTTTGGTGCCGATGAATGGAATCTATTAGAGTGTGTGCCAACCTACAAACACATCGTTCCATCATTCAATGCAGGTTACATCTGGATGATGCGCGAAACAGCAGCATTCCATGAACAGACAGGCAATACTGCTCGCGCTGCTGAATTGAATAAAGAAGCTGCAGAAATGATCCAGAATCTACTAAAGCTTTATGCAGGCAATGGCGTATGGAATAGTTTATATCCCGATGGCCGGAAGATTGAAGTGCGCCATTGCCTTGATTTTATGTTCTTAGGACGCTATCTACCCAATGATATTCCGCCAAACATTAAAGACGAGATGATGGCGTTTGCATACCGTGAGCTGATTACCGATAACTGGATGCGTGCCCAATCGATAGATGATGTTGCTGCAAAAGATTCTGACCGACCCGATCATGGGCCGCTTGGTGCATTTGATGGCTGGCCTGCCGGCACGATGGACGCATTGGTGCAACTTGGCTATCCTGATAAGGCCCTAAACTTTTACCATGCGATAGAGCCCGTAACGGATGAAGGAATCTGGGCGCAGGCACACGAGCTCTGGGGCGATAACAAATGGGATAAAAATGCAAAGGTGCGCATCGCTAAACGCGGTTGGCATAATCGTGAGTCATCTTCCGGTATTGCGATGTCACAAGTGATGCTTAAAAACTTCTTTGGATTCTATCCAACGGTGGATGGCGTAACGCTGAAGCAAAACAAAGACTGGAATTTTAAGGGGAAACTCTATCACGTTAAGTATAAAGACAAATATTACACGCTTGATGCAACCAACGGTGAAACGGTAATGACGGAAGAACCAACTGCGGATTCTAAAAAGTAACAACTATGAAAAAACTTGCATACATACTATTAATGATCATAGTCGTACCCGCCTCGGCACAGAAGCGGCCGGTTGATTATGTGAATACATTAATCGGAACGCATAACTCGCGGTGGGAACAATTTCCCGGTCCCGCGCGACCTTTTGGAATGGTGAAGCTAAGTCCGGATAACCAGGAGCAGGGCTGGAAGGCTGGTTATGAATATGAGCTTACTAGCATTGCCGGGTTTAGTCATATCCACGACTGGACCATGGGCGGAGTGCTGGTGATGCCAACGGTTGGTAAACTTGAGACTCAACCGGGTACTGAACGCAATCCAGATGGTGGTTACCGATCCAGGTTCCGGCATGAAACAGAAAAGGGTGAAGCAGGTTATTATTCCGTTATGCTGGATGATCATAGCATTAAAGCTGAGCTGACTACAACTCCGCGAACCGGATTTCACCGCTACACTTTTCCACAAAGTGATTCTGCCCGAATCTTGGTTGACTTACTGATCCCAACCGAATATGGCTACGAGATATCCTGGGCCGTGATTGCGAAAATTTCCGATACAGAGATTGAAGGATTTGTGTATCAGCAGTCGTTGCGAAAGGCAAACTACAATGAGTTTGTTGTAAACTTTGTGATGCGCTTCAGCAAACCGTTTGAATCCATGAACGGCTGGGTACAGGAAGATATTTTCCGCAACACGAATCTGGTCGGCAGTGGCTTTGAGCATCGCGACATAGGAGCATTCCTGAATTTCAAAACAAAGGCTGGTGAACAGATCATGGTTCAAACCGGAATCTCGTATGTGAGTACCGCGCAGGCAAGACTGAATCTTGAAACAGAGCTCAATAGCTATAACTGGAATTTTGATCAGGTGGTAAAAGACAGTAAGGATGAGTGGAACAAACTCTTATCCACCATTGACGTACAAACCACCGATGAAACACTCAAGACCAAATTCTACACGAATATGTATCGCGCATATTCAGCACGCTCAACCTACAATGATGTTAACGGCAAGTACATTGATATGTATGAGAAGGAGCAAACCATGGCCGATGGTAAACCGATCTATGGCTCTGACGGATTTTGGATCTCGTTCTGGAATCTGAATCAACTCTGGTCATTGGCTACACCTGAGCTGGCAAACAATTGGGTGAACAGCATGCTGGAGATTTACAACAAAGGCGGCTGGCTACCGCGCGGACCAACCGGTATTGAATATTCCGGAATTATGGTTGCCTCGCATGAGATATCACTGCTCACGAATGCCTATCACAAAGGAATCCGGAATTATGACGTCAATAAAATGTATGAAGCCATCACCAAGATTCAACGCGAGCCAGGGCGAGCGCACGATGCCGGGGGGTATGTTGGCAATCACTTCCTCAACGACTATATCAAGCTGGGCTATGTTCCCGATGATGCTGGCCCGGTTTCAAATACGCTTGCGTATGCCTATGATGACTGGACGGTAGCGCAAATGGCGCTTGCCCTTGGCAAGCAAAAGGATTACAAGGAATTTATGAAGCGTGCCTACAACTATCGGAATGTGTTCGATAAGTCTGTGGGCTTCATGCGCAGAAAAAATCGCGATGGGTCGTGGGCCAAATTTTCACCGTTCGGTGATGTGGCCTGGCTGGGACCTGGATTTGTAGAAGGCAATGCGTGGCAGTACACGTACTTTGTTCCGCATGAC
>Ga0209174_10001113_pt1 | contig 19322 bp, 12 predicted proteins | sample JI91814BDNA_FD_187505 | JGI IMG/M metagenome (GOLD analysis project Ga0209174, IMG submission 187505) | Wastewater effluent complex algal communities from Wisconsin, to seasonally profile nutrient transformation and Carbon sequestration -... | ecosystem: Engineered > WWTP > Effluent > Algae...
TCGGCAGCCGTTTCAAGGACGTTTCCTGTGGTAGGATCGACTGCATTATTCAATGTGCTAAGTGATGCTGGATAGGGAGGCTGTACATCGTTATTGATGGTTTCATTGCCCGCAGCCCCGATCATCAAAATGTCAGCTTTGGCGCCTCGGTTAATGGCGGCATGCAAAATGGCGCTGTAGCTATAACCACGCCAAGAGTTGCTGCTGGCGACAACATCCATACCATGTCGCAACTTCAAGTCCGTCAGATAGTCGTAGGCCTTAACGGTTTGATCCATCGAGAAGGGATAAAAAATTCTCAAGCTGATCATCGACACATCCCAGTTCACGCCGGCCACGCCTTGACCGTTACCGCCGGTGCCACCAATCGTGCCAGCGACGTGGGTTCCGTGAGAGTCATCGGTCGCATTGTCATAGACCGAACTGTCGTTGTTCGAAAAGTCCCAGCCGTGAACGTCGTCGATGTAGCCGTTACCGTCGTTGTCGAGGCCGTCGACAGGGTCAAATGGATTGGTCCACATGTTATCGACCAGATCTGGGTGTGTATACTGAATCCCAGTGTCGATGATGCCTACGTAGACATTTGACGAGCCAAGTTGGTTGTTATTCCAGGCTCTTTCGGCTTGTGAGCCGAAGGTATTCGAAGGAACTCCCGGCGTCAGCGCGGCATCGCTGCCGTACATGCCCCACAACGATCCATTGGTGTAGTAAGTGTCGTTTGAGATCGCAGCGATGTCATAGACATAATTCGGTTCAGCTGCCAAAACGCCATCTTGCGTACTGAAATATTGCACTGCTTGTTCGACGGTCATGTCGGCAGCAAGCGTGATCTTCTCTATCACACCGGCGCCAGTTCGCTCCATCATCGCGGTATGAATTGTTTCAGCGAGAACGGAACCTGCGGGACGGATCTGTGCTCGCATTTCGGGCGTTGCATCAGATTCAAACTGGACAAGCACTTCGTTGGAAATAAAGTCGGCTGCCAAGAGTCGTCGTTCTTCAAGCATTTCAACTTGTAACTTCGAAGACCGCAAAAGCTGTGCTCGCAGTTTACGCTGCTTGCGATTTTGGCCAAGTTCGCGTCGGTGCTGGGTGCGAATTCGCATGGGAGAGGCTCCAGGGAATAATGGCAAACGCACGCAAGCCACGAAATCACGACCACTGTGCATAATGAGTGCACAGAAGCCTCTCGTGGTGAGCTACGTCGCTGGAATAGAGGATGGAGATAAGGTCAGGTGAAAAGTAGGCGGTTCGAAAAGGTGATGAACCAGACGTGAGTGTACCGGGATTCTCGCCAAGAATCTACAGAAATTTCAACAGAAAACGCCTGAACCTTTTGGTCCAGGCGTTTTCTCGAATTCTTCAAAATCTACCAGCTTTTGCTTAGTTGAGCTTAGCCAATCGCTCGCCATCTTTCAGCAGAGCGACCAAGGCTAAGTCGACCGAGGCAGCGAAACTGTCTGTGCTACGTGGGCCTATACGACTTCCCATCGCCAAGAACTCGCTCATGGATTGAGTGCCCGTGGAACGTGGAGCACTCAAAGTACGCGATGAGCTCGTGTTGTTGAGTGGTTGTAGAACCACAACGGTTGTTTCATTGCCGGAGCTTCCGGTTGAGACCGTTGCATAGGTTGGGCGAAGGTTCGCGCTGGCTGCCGCTTCTGCAAGAGTCGAGAAGCCAGTTGGTGACGGCGGAGGTGGAATCACTTTGCCCGCATCGTCATTGTAGATGGTGCCTTCCGCTAGACCATCCGAAATAATAGCGCCGAAGGCGCGAACCAATTGAACATAGAAGATTTCGTCCGTTTCAGCTTTTCGGTCGCCAATGATGGGAACGACAATTGTTGCCGATTGACCGCCTGGACGAATCGAAACCTGCCCCGAAACGGCTGCGTAATCGCGATCGGCCGTGGTGGCAGTACCATTGACCGTAGCGTAATGAATCGTCACGAAACTCTTGGATGGCTGAGCAAGAATAACGGAGAAATACATGCTCTTGCGGCCTGCGTTGCCTTCGACAACGCCGCTATCGTAAATTGTCAGGCCTTGCTCGCTATCATCATTGATGATGAGGGCTTCCGCTGCTTCATCAATGAGGTGGCCCTGTTCGGCAGCGGTGAGCACGAGGTAGAACACTTCGTTATCTTCGATAATCGTATCGCCCATGATGTCGATACGGATGGTGCCGGTCATTGCACCTGATGGGATCGTTAATGTTCCGGATAACGCTTGGTAATCGCTGCTAGACTTGGCAGTGCCATCGGCGGTTGTGTAGGCCACCACAACGTTTTCAGAATGAACATCGCTTAACGTTACTGTAAAGTAAATCGATTTGAAACCAGTATTGCCTTCCACGACGCTGATATCGTCAATGGTAACACCGGGAACGTCTTCGGAGATGATCTCACCGATACCAAACGGCGAACCAATCACCGCGTTTGATACGTTAGAAAGGTCAATCAAGAATTGCTCACGCAACTCGACGGCCAAATCGCCGATCACATCAATCGAGATGGTCTTGCTTGTTTCGCCAGGGTCAAAGGTGATCGTGCCAGAGGTCGTCACATAATCAACGTCTGCAGTGGCGCTTGCGCCACGCGTAGCATAATCGACTGTCACTACGCTGGTTGATGGTTTTGAAAGCGTTATCGTGAAGATCATTTGGGTTGTGCCCGAGTCACCTTCCACTACGGTTTCATCCGAAATGGTGACTTCGGGTATCGGTGGTTCGGCGAGCATGGCAGCGACATTCAAACGACCGCCAGTTACCGTTCGGCCAGTCATCGAAGCGGTTGGCGAAACGGTTTGAAGGAGGATCCGACGAATTTCCTCTCCGGTCGCATCAGGATAGCGTGACTTGTAAAGGGCAGCAGCACCTGTAACGTGCGGGGTCGCCATCGAAGTGCCGCTGAATGCACCGTAAGTGTTCGCTGGCAACGTGGACCAAATGGTGTCACCAGGTGCACCAAGGTCGACGGTGGTTGCACCATAGCTAGAAGTGCCCGATTTTGCCCCCGACGCCGTAATGTTCGCAACAGCCACTACACCTTCAAAAGCAGCGGGTGATTCTGTTCCGGCTTGGACTAAGGTGCTGTAATTGCTCGGATAATTCGCGAATGCGTCATTGTTTTGATTGGAATTACCAGCTGCCGCGAAGAACAAAATGTCATTCTTGGCAGAACGAATAATGGCAGCGTGTAAACCTGCGCTGTAACCACCTCCACCCCAAGAGTTATTGCTCGCCACAATGTTCATGCCGTGGCGCGCCTTTAGGTCCGTTAAGTAGTCTACGGCTTTGATCGCGTTGGCTGTAGTGCCCGATGGCGCCAAGAATTTTAAGCTGATGATCGAGACGTCCCAGTTCACGCCAGCCACACCGACACCATTGCCACCTTCAGCGCCGATGGTGCCTGCGACGTGGGTGCCATGGTCATCTGCTGTGCTGTCGTACACAATTCGATCGTTACCTGCAAAGTCCCAGCCCCAGGTATCATCGACGTAGCCGTTGTTGTCATTGTCAATTCCGTCGACCGCGTCGAATGGGTTGACCCAAATGTTGTCATCCAGATCAGGGTGTGTTACTTGCACGCCCGTATCGATCACGCCGACAATCACACTGCTTGATCCAGTGATATTTTGATCCCAAGCTTTTTCAGCTTGGCTGCCGAATTGATTGGTGGTGCCGCCAGGACCAATCGCTGTTGGAGTATCGTCGCTAAACATCCCCCACAAACTGCCATTGGTGTAATACGTGTCATTGGAGACAACGGCAGGAGTCACAATGTAATTGGGCTCAGCATATTTCACACCAGCAACATCTTGGAAGTGCGATATGCCTTGTTCAACCGTCATGGAAGTTGAAAGCTGAATGCGTTCCATCACGCCTTCACCCACTCGCTGCATCATGGCAGTTTGAATGGTCTCTACGACAGTGGAACCAGCAGGTCGCGTCGAAGCTCGCATTTCCGCAGTCATCGATGAGTCGTATTGGACGAGAATTTCACCGGCCAAGAAGTCGGCCGCCATAAGTTGACGCTCTTCCAATCTTTCGATACCAAAACGATTTGAACTTAGAGCTTTCTGGCGTCGTAACTTGGCTCGTCGACGCGATTTCGATAGACGTGCGGCAATCTTCTTTGTCAGCGACATAATAAAACAACTCCACGATGACTCGCTCGACTCGCGGAGTGCCATTGGACCACCTCGATGGTATGGTTAGACAAGCCGCTAATCGATGAGTTCCGCAAAAATGGGAAATGAGGGTAAATTCAGTCGGAACGATTATAGAGAGGATCGTATAGTCGGAGTGTAGCTAAAGGAGGGAGGATAATCCATACAAATCCTATCAAGTTTAGAACACAACCCCCCTCTGTTAGTTGGGTTTTTCGATGCGAACTTTGATCGGAATCGACGTTGGGTTGCCTGCGGACTGAGATCGCAGGTGAAAATAGCGGGTTTGAGGCTGAACCCAAGGGGCCGCCGTAATGAAGAATTCACGTTCCGTTTGGCCTTCCGGAAGAAGCAAGCCGTTGAGTCCGATGTTGTCGATGAAGACTCCGTGAGGCAGGTTGCGTCCTGAGTCGTCGTTGCCAAAAGCGATCGGCCCGCTGTTTTCGAAGCGTTCGATTCGCAATTTCGCCGAAGTTGTAGTGCCTGGGCGAACCACAATTTCGAATTCATGTTCGGTTGGCATGGCGCCGCTTAACGGCTCAATATGAATCGCCACTTCGGGTTTGGCATCGACAGCAGCCAGACGCAATTTCAGTTTGCCGGAGACTTCAACTTCTTGTCGATTGCCGCCGATCACAGCACTGGCTTTGAGTCCCAGTTCGAGTGGTTTCGGTTCTTCGGGCAAGCTCGCATTCATGTGCGCGAAAATAGTAGCCGTGGCTTTGTTTTGACCTGCTTCAATGGTCAGTGGTTTAGTGACCACAAATCCATCGGGCAACCCCATGATTTCTACCTCGACAGCATCTTCAAATCCATCAAACCGTTTTGCGGTAACTCCGAACTCACGACCGCGACCAACAGGAATAGTGAGGTCGCCGCCATCCAGTACAACCTCAAAACGAGGCTTCGCTGGGCGAACTAGTAGCTCGTACTTGTAATCGTTTCCTCCGAAACCACTACTATCACGAACTCGCACTATGTAGTTGCCATCAGCAGGTGCGACAAACGTCAAGCGTGAGTCGCTCCCTAATTCGCGGCGACTATCGTCATCGTTTTCGCAATAGATCGGAAATGTCGGTAGGCCATTGGGAGCAGGCGATTGGCCGGGCAACAATGGACGCACGATGTACGCTGGAGCCCCCAGCGCGTGCGCAGTGGGAGTTGTGTCAAAATAGGTGTATCGCGATCCATAGCCAGGATAAACTTTGAAGCCAGAGTCCGGTCCGCGCGGATAGAGCCAAAGCTTTACCACTTCTCCATCTGAATATAAAAACTCATTGAGTTCCATCTCTTGCCATTTGTGCAAACGAAAATCGTCGATCGAGATACTATCTTTGCCGCGAAACGTAAAGTAACTTTCACGCACCGCTTGTAAGTTAACCCTTAACACGGGCGAGCCATCTTCGTGCAGGATATCAATGCGGCTATCCAGCGGTGATTTGTCCCGCGAAGCCTTGATTTCGCAAATCCAAGTGTCACCTTTTCGAGCTTGGAGTTTGAAAAGATCTGCATCTTCTTTGCCGCTTTGGTTGTTCGCCGGATCAATCGTACCTCGCACTAGAAATGGGGCAGAAAGGTATTGGGCATCCGTAATTTGGCTATTGGGTTCGCTTTCTTGAGATTCGTTGAGCGTGGGCATATCTCCCATCGCAATAGAGTTGGGTTCGCTCAACGCCGCGACTTCTTCAGCGGGTGGTGTCGGTAGCGCTTTTAGTGGAATGATCCGGCCATTTCGAGCCAAGGCGATGATGTGCTCATTGTCTGAAGCAAATTCACAACCGGCTGGTGCACCTTGTTCCAGCGGCAAGGCTCCCGCTAGGCGAAGATCTCGGGCGGTCCATTGTTTGAGAGAACCATCGCTTCCTAAGGTAATGACTCGCTGATGCCCACGATCAATTCGCAACTGCACCACCGCTGTTTCGTGGGCAAAACGTGATTCACGCAGCGGATTGATCGCTGGTTGATCTAATGAGACGAGCTCCCAACGCCGTAACTTGCGGTCAGCGCCACCGGCATAAAATGAAGTTCCATCGGATGAAAAACGAACTGCGTATTGTTCCTTTTCTCCCTGAGACAAAGTATCTAATCGCTCACCCGATTGAATGCTCCAGAGCTTCACCGTTTCATCGGCACTGGCTGAGGCAATGACGCGGCTGGAAGGATCGATATCCAAATCATAGACCGCACCGTTATGGCCCGCATAACGTTTAGCAATTTGATTTGATTGTAAGTCTCGCAATTGAATTGCACGATCGTAACCGGCAGTGACTAACCATTTTTTGTCAGGCGAAATGACGGCGCTATAAAGAATGTCCGAATGGCATTCCGTGTGAAGTTTCTTGTCGCCGGTATTCAAATCGATCACAGCAACTTCACCTCCCACGCCTTCAACGCCACCGCCAACAACGAGTAGGTTCTCTGTTGGGTGTAGTCTCAAACTGGTGATCTTCCCTGCAAATCCATTCCACCGTCGAATGATGTTTGCGGTCGCAATTTGTAATTGGACTACTTCGCCAAAGCGGCCAGCAATCAAATGTTCGCCATCACCCATGACAACAGCGGCCGTATAAGGTGGAGTGACGCCTCCTTTAGGTTGAATCTTTGGTGTATTCAGACGCATCGCCAAGGGCTGTGGGGCTGTTAGCGAGGCAACTGCACCGGCATCGATCCATTGAGCCAGACGTTCGATCTCCTCCTTGGAAGGTTGTGGCTCTTCCTCTGGGGGCATTCGCGGTTCGAGCTCTCCGCGAATCAATTGGATTAGTTTGCTTTCGTGACTTTTGCCTGCCACGATCACTTTACCTTCTTGGTTACCGGCCATCAAACGGTCGAAAGTTTGGAAAGAAAAATCGCCTTCTTTTTCGTTTCCGCGATGACAGTTGCCGCAATACTTGATCATCAACGGTTCGATGTCCCGCTGATAATCCAATTCGTCTGCAAAAGAATGAGAGCTCAAGCATATGGCCAGTCCGAAAATAGCCCAAAACCAAAGACGAGCTAGTTTCGAGAGACGCATTATTGGATAGGGTTGGCGAGCAAACATGATCAGAAACTTAGCGGTTGGGAGGAGGGGGTATATGGAAAAGCGGACTCCTCTATTAAACACTAACCCAATCCTAGAATCCACTGGTTAATTCGCGCTAGACCGGGCCGCAGAGCGCCTGGTTCGAACCATGTATTTGGGCGGTAGGGAGTCAACAGCTCTTTGATTCCAGCCAACAGAACAGACGGATGGCGAATCGTAGTCAAACTGTGAGTAAAAAAGTTCGATAATACACGGCCGTTGATACGAATCGGAGACCACTTGCGTTATACTGCAGCCGATTGATAAAAAGCCAAGCGAGTGTGAGAGCTAGGCTTGTTAGATATACCCACTTAATACCGATCAAAATTGAAGGCGATGAAGATTATGTCCGATTCAAATTTTCTTGACTCGAGTAATTCGCCCTTCAAAGCATCGCTGGGGGCTCAAGCACACGAAATTCGTCCCAGGGAACCGCAGGGAATTGGCGGTTGGTTGATCTTGGTCGCCATTGGTTTGGTGATTTCGCCCATTCGTATCGCAGCTAGTCTGTTCCTGGTTTATGTTCCGATTTTTACGGACGGTACATGGCAGGCTCTCACTTCACCATCGTCTCCGAACTATAACGCGTTGTGGGCGCCGATTCTCATTTTTGAAATTGTTGCGAATATGGGTTTTGTGGTGGCCTACATCGGGCTCGCGATATTATTCTTCATGAAATCGAGCTGGTTTCCGAAGATGTATATCACCTTTGCGTTGATCAATATCGCGTTCATCGTCGTCGATGCGTGGTTAGGTTCGATGGTAGTGGTTGATGAACCCATGTTTGATCCCACTACCACCAGAGAATTGTTGCGATCGGTAATCGCAACGGCCATTTGGGGACCCTATCTGCTGATTTCGAAGCGATCAAAGAATACTTTTGTGAATTAGTGGAAACGTCGTTTCGTTTGAGGTTGTTTTTTTCTTTTCTTTCCTCGCCTTCCTTCGTAGCTCCTACTTCGTACTCAGCGCAGCGGTGCTCGTGCCTCGTTCTCGAGTCGACAACGAATACGAGCTATGAAGCCAACCGGTACAGGTGAGCGTCCTATTCTGCTGGGCTATTCTGTTTTTGCACCTTCCTCAATCCATTTGCGGATCAATTCCAATTCCTGAGCATCGAAAACCTTGCCTTCACCACCGGGTGGCATTTGTTCCAGTTTGAGTCGCTTATAGAGCAGGCTATCGTTCGCTTCTTCGGGAATCACGACCGGTCCGTTTTGACTTCCCTTTTTAATACCCGCAGCAGTGGTTAGGGTTAGTCCCACAATGCGAACATCTTCGCTGTGGCATTTCCCGCAACGTTCTGTCAATAACGGTAAAACCCGCTTCTTAAAATCGATAGGAGTAGGCGGTTCGGCCCCAAATGCTACCACGTTTAGCAGTATGTAAGAGATGAGGGTGGTGAGGGCTTGGTGCGGTAAAATTCGCAGGTGCTGCATAGATTTTCAAAACGTTAGATCGGTTTTGGTGTTTTGGGTTAGCTCAGTAGTTGTCAAGAATTTCAAAGTTCCGATCGTACTTTAGACGTTCAGAATTTGCGATACGATTTCACCGGTTGGGGTCACGATGATGTCCAATTCACCAAATGTGGTTCCAAAATTGCGAGTTCGCAAGTCGCGACAGCGAATCACATGGTTCCCATCGTCCTTGAGATTATCAGAGACAATGTGGTAACCAATGGATAGTTGGCGCATGGTAAGAAAATAGGAGGAGGAAGCGAGCGTTGCTTGCCATTGTTCATCGAGGATGGTGATGTTCTCTTCTTTAGTGATCGATCCCCACAATACATTGAAATCGATGAGTTGAGCCTGCGACGGGTCGAGCCTGCGGTATCCCATAAACCGCCAGGGAAGAAAGGCACTTGGGATCAGGGACTCGACTTGCATGCCGATCTTTTGAATCGCGCGTGTTCGCAACCAACCTTTCCAGAGAAAGTACGAGATCAGCAACACAAGATAAATGACAGTCTGCCAAATCGAAGGTCCCGATTCAGTGGTAAACGACCAGCCGAGTATGGCAAGCATTAATGCGGTTAAAATGATTGTGACTGCATCTATAAAAAAGACCCATTCCAAACATTGGCGTCGCTGAGAAAACGGAAAGCAGAGCTTTACACCAAAGGTATTTGTGTAATCGAGCAACGAATGGAATAGCATACCCGCACTGATACCGAAGAACGCGTATGCAATTTCAGATTGAATCGTTAGACAGATGAATCCCAGCATGGCAACGGTTAGCATAGCGCCAAGGCTATGTGTAAATGTCTGGTGCCAAGTGAGAAAAGATTTCTTGCCAAAGATTCGGCTGAAGGCATCGAGGTCTGGAAGGACGGACCCGAGTATGAAGCCCGCACTCGCAGCTGGGGCTGTAATTAAGCATGGGCCAGCCACAGCAACCCCCATCAAGGCATGGGTTACGATATCCATACTTCCCCCCTTTATGTATTTGGCGCGGCGTTAAGCGATTCGTCTTACATTGAATTTATTTGGTGAGTGTGATCGAGACGGTATCGGGTTCGTGTCCGTTGTCATAAGAATAAACGAGCACGCACTTCCCTTCTTCGCTTCTGTATTGTACAGCCTCGCCTGTCCACAAGTTACGAGGAAGGCTTGGGAGCGCATTGTCGACGATTTGCGCTAGATCATGCGGGTACGCTCCATGTTGAGCATCATAGCGATCCAACCGCAATGCGATTCTTGAGAGCATGAGCCGATGACGATAATGAAACGCACGGCTGCGAAACATCGCGACGACGGGATAAAGCGATGCGATCGCTTCCTCGCGACTTTGAACAATGAACTCGTCGATGGATTGGATAGTGTTTATCCAAGCTGCCGTTGCCTCTGGGCCTGGCTCGTCAACAAGCTTTGTGAGTTCGCTCGTATTATCCAACACCCATAATTGCTGCGCCATCAAATGAGGCTTGTAAGCCCATGATGACCAGCGATTGACTCGACTAAGTGCGGTATTTGAAATCGTGCCATCGACGTGGAGGTCGGCAGTTGAGAACAGATGCTCGCGATTCAATGGATGAGCAATATTTTCCAGGTTGGTGAAGCATATCGCCGCTTCGGAGGCGATGTATCCCTTCACTCTAAACTCAGCTTCCAACTTCTGCAGAAGTGCATCTGTCGCGAGGAATTGTTCCTCGGAAAGATCCGTCATTTCCAAGATTCGGAGGAGAATTTCAAGAGCTTCTTCTCCCGTCCGCGCCCGGACCATTTGGGAAACGAAAAAGGGATCTTTCGCCAAGCATTCTGAACACTCCAAAGTATCGATGAAGGATTCGAACGCGGCTTGACCATTCTTATCTTCGACGGCCAGCCTGAACTTGGCGCGATAGTTCCTGAGAAGTTTATTTAGCCCATCCACATGTGGAAGCAGGGTACCCATCGGTGAGGGTGTTTCCGCGTCGAAGCTAAAACGACAGGCTGAAAGCGGCTGAAGCGCTTCAATGCTGGCGAGTGTTTTTTCATTTTGCTGTAGATAGTTGAGAAGTGATGTCCTTTGCGAGTCCGAATCGGAATCGGTCTCCAAAAGTTCATTTGGTATGGGCACCAATTTCTCCAGTTCTTTGCTCAACTGGTTGGCTAGTTCTGTGCCTGCCGGATCGGATACGGCGAGATCAGAAAACCGAACGGGTGTTCCTTGTTCCGCAGCACTCTTAAGACGTTCTTCGAGCGCCGATTTATTCATCCAATAATCGGGACGCCAATAAGGGATATAGATAAGACCGATACTCGCCACAACTGCCAATGCAAGTAGTGCGCTGGTGCCCAAAACGAATCGACGGCGTTGATTCATCTGCATGCTGATCTCCGAGGCTTTTGGCTTTCAGGCCACTGTACAACAGAAATGGCGATTAGAGCATGTTCTCTCTTATTCTATGGCGTAATGCTCGCAGCTAAAAGAAAATTATGGGCGAATTGAGAGCGCAAATGTCCGTCAAAAGAGTTTACGGAGCATTGATTTCATGTCCTATCCTTGTTGTGGGCTCACAAGCGGAATGCCGGCTGCAGAGCGAGTCTGGGGTTAGACTGTTAGGTACAGATCGACTAGCATAATTTAGATGAAGTTCTGAGACATGCGGTACGAAGAGGTCGGGTATTGTTAGGTAGGTCATTATGAGCGCCATCGCCAAGCTTAGTGGAAATGACTTCGACCGAATGGTCCTGCGAGGAGCATTTGTTGACCTGGGGCCTATGAAAGTGGAGCTGATTTACGGAGAACTTCGCTTTACGAATCCTGCAGGTCCGGTCCATGAAGCCGAAATTCAGTTTTTGATGGAGTGGTCTATCTTAAACACAGATGCACAAGAGGTGATGGTTCGAGTGCAATCCAGTATAGATTGTGGTGACCACCGTCCTGAACCTGACCTTGTTTGGTCGCGCAGAATGACGACCAAGCGAATTCGTCCAACGCACACAGATGTCTTGCTATTGATCGAGGTTGCTGATTCCAGCGCAGAACAGGATTTGGGGGAAAAGGCGAAGCTTTACGCTGAGCACCAAATTCCTGAGTATTGGGTGGTAGATGTGAAGGCGGAGCAAGTCCACGTTCATAGGACACCGAGCCAAGGAAACTATCAATCGATCCAGCCTGTGGACAAGTCTGCTTTCATAAGCCCGCTTTGTCAACCAACTACAACACTTTCGCTGTCAAAGTTATTCGATCTCGATTCATAGAAGAATGTGCCACCCATGGTAGATGTGCAGTGTCTTGCGATACCTTGCAATTCGGCACAGTACAATTCGGCACAGTACAGTACAGAGGTAATGGATTAGTCCAATTTGGTCTGGTTCAGCAGTCGAACTAAATCTCAGCGCGGCAATAAATATCCTCGCGACCGTGCCACTCGTGCTGAATGTCTCGCATCAAGAGGGCGCAGTCGAAATGAATCGAGCCTGTTGGGAATCGATTCTTATCGTCGAAAAAACTTGACTCCATATGTTCTATAGCGAGTGGTTCGACTTTCCAGTTGCTGCAACGCAATTCAAGTCCATCGAATCGTCTGGAATCGTGTGTGGCCGAATAACCGAGCGAACCTTTGGCAAAAAAATCAGAAGCTTCGGAGAGGCTTGTAAATAAGCTGGTTGCAGCAAAATCTTGTACGTGCCCCGACACGTGAATTCGCGTGGAGTTGTCGTAGCTATTGACGTTGATGGATAGCTGCGAATCACTTTCCTGGACCTTAAATGTTGCGTAATGATGTTCGCCCGGAAACAACGTCCCACCTGCGAGCGAATTCAGTAGAGAGCTTGAATCACGCCGCGGAATGTAAACGCCTGTTTGGGTTTTGCCATTCACATCCCATTCCACGGCAATTCTGTGGGCTGCATTTTCGGAGTGGATGCCCCATGGGAGAGGCAAGAACTTGGGACGCACATTTTTGAGTCGGATCAAGCAAATGCCTGCGATCGCAAATCCGCGCACCAACTGAGGTCGAAACGGTTTGGGCAATACGCGCGCAACAACGTCAGGATCGACGCGATAGTTGGCCAAGATTCTCCGATCGATGAGGCCTTGAATGACGGGAATTCGCATAAGTTATCCACGTGATGCGAGTCTGTTCTGCCGCTGCTTTTATCTTTATAGTCTCGAACCGCAACCGGCAGTGGGCGTTCATCGGAAAAGAAATGGCTTCAGCCGTTTCTTCGCAAGTTATGGCGAGGCTAGTTCGAGGCGAGTCTCTTTAACCTCTCTAATGTATGGGCTCAGGAGCTACGAGGCGGGAGCCTCTTTTGCAGTGCGTTCCCAGGCGGGAGCCATGGTTATACTACACATTTTTCTTTAGAGCGTATTCAGCCAATTGGCGAACTTATCCAGTCACCTCCCCTTTCGACCAATGACCGTTTGCAACAGTTTCAACGTTTGTCGGTCTTAAGCCCGAAGGGCTGGTACATCCTCTGCCGGGGGCGAAGGCCCCGGTTTTGATCAGAGAGAAACGCACAAAGGCCCGGAGGGCCGACACACCCTAGTGCGAACCGCCCAAAATGCCTCCCAGTTTCCTCTGGGCATTTTGCGAAATTGCTGTCCCCAGAAAGATACAATTGTACAATCAATACGCCCAAATGTGCTGTAAAATGGTCAGGCAAAAAAACACAGTCCTGGAGCACATCTATGAGTACTCATCAACAACTGCTCTATCATATCATCTTCAGCACCAAGAACCGGCAACGATGGCTAACAGATGGATTTCGCGAAAGCGTGTTCGCTTACATGGCAGGTACAGCCAAGGAACTGAATGGATTCGCGTTAAAGGTTGGAGGATTTTATGATCACTCGCATCTACTTGTTCGTATTCCCGCCAAGATTGCTGTTTCTGATTTTGTCGGCAAGCTCAAAGCGAGCACAAGCAAACACATCTACGAAACAAGTGGCTTGATACGAAAGTTCGGCTGGCAGGATGGTTTCGGAGCATTTTCAGTTAGCGTCTCCGCCAAAGATGCTGTGATTGCTTACATAGAAAAGCAGATGGAACATCATCAAGCTCAATCGTTCGAGGATGAGTACTTAGCTTTGCTACCGAAACATGAAGTTGAGTATGACAAGCGGTATGTGTTCGACTAATGTGTCGGCCCTCCGGGCCTTTTTGCGTTTCTCTCTGTTCGGAACCGAGGCCTTCGACCCTGGCAGAGGATGTACCAGCCCTTCGGGCTTAAGTCCAAGGACCATTTGCAATAGCTCCAACATTTACCGCTATGACCCCCAGAGCGCTGACGTGTCCGCTGCGCTACAGCTACGGGTTAAACGAAGCCCGGCTTGCATGGTTTCATAAGATGAATTTGATACCGCAGAAGTTGTGTAGCATAAATGGGGCAGGAGCCATGGGGACGAGGAGGCTAGACCTGTATGCGTAGGTCACAGTCTCAGCTTTTGCTTGCGATAGCCCCCCATTTCTGCTAAGGTGGAGGTTGGATTTTTGTTTCCAATCCCGCCTCACTTTCTTCCCTCACCGAACCTTATTTCTACCCTTCGCCATCACTCGCTCGCTGAGAGTCTATCGATGTGAGCCACTGGCGAATGTGAGTTCATCCTATGTGTCGTCTTTGGCTTCAATCGGTTTGCGCTCTCATCCTTGTCGCCTGGCTTGCGCGACTTGCGGTCTCACAAGAAGATTCGCGCGAAGGGCTACTATTCTTCGAACAAAAGATTCGACCTATGTTGGTCACTCATTGTTTCGAATGCCATTCAACCACCACAGAAACGAACGGTGGGCTTGTTCTTGATTCCAAAGAAGGCATCATTCAAGGTGGTGACCATGGAGCGGCTGTTGATCTTAAGAACTTGGAAGCGAGCTTAATTCTGACCGCCATCCATTACAGCGATCCCGAATTTGAAATGCCCCCAAAAGGAAAGCTGAGTGAACGCGATATCGCCCTGTTCGAACAATGGGTCAAGATGGGGCTCCCCTACCCTGCTGTCGATGTGAAGCGGACCGAGAAACCGAAGATCGATATCGAAGCAGGTAAGCAACATTGGGCCTTTCGCGATTTTTCCGATCAACCAATCTCGCTGCCTACTGATTCCAGCCACCCTTCTGCGCTCGCATGGGCTGCTCGCCGCCACGATGCGTTTATTCTCGCGCAGCAACAGGCCAACGGAATGCAACCGAACGCAGCGGCAGACAAACGGACATTGTATCGTCGCGCGAAGTTTGACCTGCTCGGCTTACCCGCCACCTTCGAAGAAATCGAAGCCTTCGCAAACAATCCACAGCCCGATGCATTTGAGCAACAAATCGAAGCTTGGCTCGCGATGCCTCAATATGGCGAACGTTGGTCGCGAGCTTGGCTCGAACTGGTTCGTTATTGCGATGTGCCTGAGCAATGGGCCGAAATCCATCACACTTATAGGTATCGAGATTGGGTGCTGAATGCGTTTAATGAAGATATGCCCTATGATCGATTTGTGCGGCTGCAAATAGCTGCGGACCAAATCGAAGATGCGCGCGACGAAGATCTGGCGGCCTTAGGTTTCATTGGTTTGAGCCCAACGTATTGGAAAGAATTGCAGCTTCCAGTCGAGATCATTAAGAGCATTGTTTCAGACGAATACGAAGAACGCATCTATAGTTGGTCGAGCACTTTCTTAGGCGTGAATGTATCTTGCGCTCGATGTCACGATCACAAAACCGAACCCTTCACTCAACAAGATTATTACGCAATTGCCGGTGTCTTCGCCAACAGTCGGCTCGTGGATCGTGTACTTGATCGTCGCATCGATTCACTGCAAGTCATTGACGCAAAGAAGCAAGTTGGAGAGTTGGAAACAAAGCTGACCAAACTCAACGGAGAAATTGTTGCCGCTGAGAAGAAGGAGAAGGAGGTCACGCTCAACGAGACGGAAAAGTCGGAATTGGAAAAGAAGAGAACGGAACGGGATCAGATAACCGAGCAGATCGCCAAGTTAAAGTCGATCCCCGGCTACGATCTCCCCATGGCGCCTGGAACTATCGATGCAACTTTGGAAGTGAAGCCCGTCGAGCAAGGGCATGGAAGTCGGATTGTCTATGTTGATCAACCCAAAGAAGCGGCGATCGAAATTCGCGGCAATCCCAATAAATTGGGAGAAGTGATTCCACGTCGTTATCTAACGGTGCTATCCGATCAACAACCCGTTCGTTTTTCCAATGGCAGTGGGCGACTCGATTTGGCTAATGCGATGCTCGAACAGTCGGGACCACTTATGGCCCGCGTGATCGTGAATCGAATCTGGAAGTTGCATTTCGGTCGTGGAATTGTCGAAACGCCGAGCGATTTCGGAACGCAAGGGGAACGCCCATCGCATCCAGAGCTTCTCGAAGATCTCGCTCGAAGCTTTGTCGAAAATGGTTGGTCGCTTAAGTGGCTGCATAAAGAAATCATGCTATCGAGTGCCTATCAACAATCATCTCGCACCTCGGATACACGTGATCCTGGCAATCAATATTTTGCTCGCTTTCCTCTGCGACGCTTGGAGGTTGAGGCCTGGCGTGACACTATGTTAGCTGTAACGGGCCGATTGGATTCTCGCGTCGGTGGAGAACCCTTCGACCTAAATCAAACCGAAAATGGTCGACGTACTTTGTATGGAATCGTTGTGCGGCGCGAACTTGCAGATATGTTGCGACTATACGATTTTCCTGATCCCGTCACGCACAGTCCGCAGCGTTTACCCACCAGCACTGCTCTACAGCAATTGTTTGTGCTCAATAGTCCCTTCATGTTGAGCCAAGCTCGCGGTTTGTTCGAACATGTACAGCGACTCGAAACGCAAGATAAAGATTTTTCGGATTCTACTCACATGGTCGACTCGACCCAACGCAGAATCCGTTTAGTGTATCGGTTGCTTTATGGCCGTTTTCCTAATGACAAGGAACTGGAATTAGGGCGACAATTTGTCGGCGATGGTTCACCCGAAGCGTGGCAGTTGTATTGCCAAACGCTTTTGGGCAGCAATGAATTTTGGTTTGTGGACTGAGACTTATGTTCCCATCGATAATGAATCGAAGATCAGCTTTGTGCAATATGGGTGGCGGCCTGGGTGCAGTGGCATTGGCAGATGCCTTGCAAGCTGCCCCAATGCTTCACGGCACCGGACCGCATTTTGCCCCAAAAGCGAAACGCATCATTCATCTCTTTATGAATGGTGGTCCTTTTCAATGCGATCTGTTCGATCCGAAGCCCGATCTCAATCGTTTCGCAGGACAAAAGCCCACAGGCGCCGATTTGCGAACCGAACGACCAACGGGGACTTTGATGGCGGTCCCTTTCAAATTTGCCAAACGTGGTGAAAGTGGTGTAGAAGTCAGCGAGCTTCTACCATACACGGCGGGCTGTATCGACGATATCTGCGTGCTGCGCTCGCTCTATACGGACAATCCAAATCACGGTCCTGCCCTATTCATGATGAACAACGGGACGTTGACACCCAATCGTCCAACCTTGGGTGCATGGTTGTCTTACGGGCTTGGAAATGAAAACGAAAATTTGCCAAGTTTTGTGGTTTGTTGTCCAGGACGACCCGTGCGGTTCGCCGAGTTGTGGAGCAATGGTTTTTTACCCGGCGAACATCAAGGGACTTATGTTAATCACAGCAATCTTGATCCGAACAAGATGATTCCCTTTCTGAGCAACGCAAGTGCTAATTTCAAATCCGAGCAACAACTCAAGCAATTAGAGTTGATGAGAAAGCTCAACCAAGACCATCTCGCGACTCGCAATCAGAATCCCGATTTAGAAGCTCGCATTCAAGCGATGGAAACGGCGTTTCGTATGCAAATGGAAGCGAGTGAAGCGTTCGATGTACAGCGTGAGCCACAGCATATTCGGCAACTGTATGGCACGGGGCATTTTGCGAATGGTTGTTTATTAGCACGCCGTCTCGCAGAACGGGGCGTGCGGTTTACGCAAGTCTATTACGGAAATGGTCAACCTTGGGATACGCATGCAGGGCACAACGAGGCGACTAGGAAATTGTGTCTCGATATCGATCAACCGATTGCTGCCTTGCTGACTGATCTAAAGCAACGCGGAATGCTCGATGACACGCTCGTTATTTGGGGTGGGGAATTCGGACGAACACCGACGACAGAAGGTTCGGATGGTCGCGATCACAATCCTTGGGGATTTACCATGTGGCTGGCGGGTGGAGGTGTCCAGGGCGGGATGGCCTACGGAGCTACCGATCCATTCGGTTTTAAAGCGATGCAGGATAAAGTTCATATTCACGATCTGCATGCGACCATCCTGCATTTGATGGGTTTTGATCATGAAAAACTGACCTACCGACATGCGGGAAGAGATTACCGTTTGACGGATATCGCCGGTAACGTTGTACACGACATTATTCGTTCTGCCTGATTCGCAACGAGCTTCCGCTCGAATAGACTACGCATCGGTTCAGTCGCTCACGTCTCGTCCGAACTTTTCTTAAGTCTTGTCGGGTTGCGTTTTATGCATATCTTTCGACGCAGTTTAGGGCTCATTCCCTTTTTGCTTGGTTCTGTAGGCTTGCTAGTGTGTGTCGCGGTTGCCGTTGGCCTGTGGATCGCGGGCGAACGCCTTGAACGCATGAACCACTTGCTGTTTTCGCAATCCGATCATTTGTTCGAAATTGCCGATCGTCAGATGCAGCGTGCTTCCACCGGCTTGAACGAAGCGAATGATGTTTTATTGGCAGCCGAGTTGGGATTAGAGCAAGAATTTGATGACGAAATGGTTCGACAATTCTTGGCGAGACCCGAAGTTGAATCGATGGAACTGAGACTGCGAAGCACGATTACGGAAATAGAAAGTTTGATTCATATCATTGAAACCACGGAAGAAGTGGTTCGGCAAGGAAGCAGCAGTTTGAACTTCAGTTTGGAGAAACCTCAAAGTATTTCGGGGACATTTCTTGAGGCCTTGGGTAAAACTCGTATTGCCTTACTCCGATTGTTGCGATTGGTGAGTGATGCACAAGCCTGCTGGGTATCGCTCAATCAAGGTCAAGAGCTTGTGAACAATGCTCAGAACCTTTTGCGAATGCATAAGCTTGTGCAACGTCAATTAGGCGAAGTCGCTGGTAGCGTTACAGAAATGCGCGAGCGGTTTGCGAAGGAACGCAAGGCATGGCAAGCCTTCGGCGAGGAGACGAATCGCTATATACAACTGGGGCAGTATATTGCAGTTGGGATCTTTGCTTGGATTGGACTGGGCCAATACGCACTTGCCTTTTGCGGAGTTCAGCGCCTGCGCAGCAAGAAAGAGGATGGGAGTAAGTAGAACGGCATCGTTTAACCCGTACGCCGAAGGCTAGGCCCGCGCCGCCGGATGCGTAAGCGTGTTGGACGAGTCCGTTGATAGACGCATTGTACGTGTCGTCTCGGCTCACCGCATAACAGCATACGACGAATCGTTTAACCCGTACGCCGAAGGCTAGGTCCGCGCCGCCGCATTCGTCAGCGTGTTGGACGAGTCCGTTGATTGGGCATTGTACGTGTCGTCTCTGCTCACCGCATAACAGCATACGGCGATCGTTTAACCCGTACGCCGAAGGCTAGGCCCGCGCCGCCGGACTCGTCAGCGTGTTGGACGAGTCCGTTGACTGGGCGCATTGTAGGTGT